>ERZ1034719.67-NODE-67-length-83454-cov-35.442823_pt1 | contig 83454 bp, 76 predicted proteins | sample MGYA00520703_ERZ1034719 | MGnify/ENA primary metagenome ERZ1034719 (study PRJEB33766, sample SAMN09781716) | gut metagenome | biome: gut microbiome | host: Homo sapiens | place: Madagascar | study: EMG produced TPA metagenomics assembly of the PRJNA485056 data set...
TATACTCGAAAATAATTGACAAATCTGACGCAGTTTATTTTTTTCATGTTTCTAATCACTTTTTAATATAGTAAAATTATGAAAAAAACAATGAAATTTTTCGCTGTGGCAGTGATGGCATCACTCGCAGCGGTTGCCTGCAACAAAGACAATGGCGGCAACAAAGACAATGGCGGAAACAACAATGGCGGAGAGACCGAAGGTGTCGTTATTGACGGTAATTTCGACGACTGGGCAAAGCTAAATGCTGCAGATGTTGTAACCTCAATAATTGATGCAGAGGAATCTGCAAAGGCTCTCAGAACACTCAAGTTCTATGACACAAAGGAAATGCTTTACGGATATGCCGAAGTTGATCCGGCAGAGGTTGGAACAGCCTACAATGAAGCGGAAAAATGGGACGCAGGCAAAGGACAGCCACGTCCGCTTCGTTTCGTGTGGGATCTTGATAACAATATCGAGACAGGTGGTAACTATAATTTGTTTCGAGATGCTATGGGTGGCGATGTCCTTCTCGACCTTTACATCTATGCAGATGCTGGCAAAGTAAAACTTGGCTGGAGCGAATTCTGGAAATTTGTCGCTGAAGATGGAACTGACTTTCTTGGTACAGATGCCATTTCTCAAGAAACGGCGCTTGATAATATGATTGTTACTCGCGATAATCTTGCAGGTAGTCTTGTAAAAGGCTGGTATGCTGTTGAATTTGCAATTGACAAGGTTAACTTCCCAGGCCTTGATGCAGCGGGTACAGTCAAAGTGGGCGGTGCCCTTCTGAATGATGGTTGGGGAGTTCCTGGTGTATGTCCTTCAACAGGAGAGCCAATGGATCTTAATATCAAGTAAATTGGTAGATAATACCGACATTCAATCGGGAAGGTTGAAAAGTTCAGCCTTCCCATATAATTACCCCACATTTATACTATGAAAACGCCTACCACATAACTGATAACACTTCTTCTTGTCCTGCTGACCTCTTGTATGTCAGAACCTATGCAGGAAAACATAATCCCAGAATCATCTGCTGGGAAATCTCCGGTTAAGATGAGGTCTATGTCAAAAACATCTGCGGCAGTTGACACTGTAGCACTCAAAAGTAAAATCCAGTCGGACTATGAACTTGTTCTTATGAATCACATTGTCCGCTCTGACAAAGGACAATATGTCCTGTGCCTCACAAAGGAAGACGCTTCCGAAATCGGAATCCCGTCAGAATTATATGAATGCTACTCCTCCTTTGTTGAATCCTTAAACCCTGAAAACCAATGAAACGTTGTTTGATATGCTTGTTCCTGTCCTTCTCATTCTTGGGACTATCTACGAACGTTCGTGCTGAAGATGAGGGTGAACAGAAAGTACGCAAGGCGCTTGACGAAGTTTTCTCTGAACTTGATAAAACAAAAATCCCGACTGGGTTTCTGGAAGAATATGCCGTAGATTATATATCTATGGAAAAGTATAATGACAGTCAGGCAGATACGACACTTATAGACATTGACATAATGACCTATCTCATGAAAGGCATACGTAGTGCTGCCGTCGGAGAAAAGCCTTTCGGTGATGTCGATGAACTTATTGCAAAATATAGAAATGACAACCCCGTGGCTGAACGCACCGAAACTTATGTGCTGTTCAACGCCTACAAATATAACTACATCCCTGATTCTGCCGTTTCAGAAGGCAAGATTCAGGTTGTGAACAATAAGCTCAAGGATGTCTACAAGAACGGCTCTTGGGTAAATCCATACGCGGAGCGCCAATTGATAGCATTCTCGCCAATTGAACATACGGTCCCGATAGGCGTTGACTTTACATTCAAATTCTTGCCGGAAGATGCAATGATTAACATGGGGATATCAAGGATAATATTTGATGCTGGAGATGGTTCTTCGCAACATAATATATATAAATCTTCTTATACAGCGCATTACACGACACCGGGACGCAAGAAACTTCATATGACTGTCTGGTTCAATGGGTGGACAGCTGGTATTAACAGTTATGTTGATGTAATAGATCCGAACGAAGACGCGAATATCCCGACAAAAGGAGATGTTGGAATGGTTCAGTATGGTGACTTTAGTAAGGAGTTTTCGCAACGTGATAGTCCGAGGTCACCAAAACAATCCGCTATAGCTACAATTAAATATGCCCCGTCCCATAACAATACGCTTCAAAAGCCACTTATTGTCGTTGAGGGATTTGAACCGACGATTCTATTCCCGACATACGAAAGTGAAGTGGAAAAAATCTATGGCAGCAGCAATCTCGAATCGTTCTTAAGGAAAAGCGGTCCGAACTTCAATTATTTCAAAGAAAACTATGACATTGTCTATGTTGACTGGAACAATCCAGAGATTGGTATTGATCGAAATGCTTCTTTGTTGAAAGCGATAATTAAGTGGGTTAATTCTCAAAAAGTAACGGAGGAGAAAAATATACTCATAGCCGAGAGTATGGGCGGTCTTATTGCTCAATTTGCCATCTATTCAATGGAAAGACGAGAACAAAAACATCAGACACGTATGTTTGTTAGCTGTGACGTTCCTTATTTCGGGGTGAATGTCCCGCTCGGACTTCAGAGTTTTGTGCACTCTTTCTTTGATTATGCAACATATTTTGGACTTGTTACGCAGAGTTCCTTGGCATCAGACTGGTATAGAGGAAAGTCAAATATCTTGAGTTATTTGTATGAGATTCTTTATGACAGCGGGATGTCAGTGCCGGAGATGATGATGCAAGCAGTGAAGAAAGACGGTACAATCGTGGATAACCGTGCCGTTATGGAACAAAACTTCAAAACTCGTGGACTTCCTAATGGAGATGCTGGCAGCCCTATCGTGAATATCGGTTTCTCGAATGGAACAAGGTTTGGCTCATATCCTATTCTTGATAATGGCAATCTGTTGTCTATTAACGGAGTGCTTGAGCCAAAGTGTTGGGTCTCTCTTTTGGTATCGCTCTTTTATGATTTTACAGGACCGATAAAGACTCTTACTGATAATAACCGTTGGATAAAGCTTCTTTTGGGATTGCCAGGGAAAAGCCGTTTGCATCTTGATGCCTACGCTAAAGCGAGTACGGTGACTGGAACGCAGAAGATATCTTCGATAGACATTGTGTATCGCAAGAAACTTCTTGGATTTATTCCTGTTGAAGTTCCAATTTATTCTTCATCATGCACCCACAATGTAAAGGATGCTTATGACACTTATTATGGCTCAGGTTATTCTTTAAAGCCTTTCAAAAGTTTGTCTCCTTACTTGAACTCAGATGGCAACTCTTTGGATCTAGGAAAAGCCGCAAATGAAAAATGGGGCAGATATGAGATTTCCGGCAGTCTCGTTTCCGGTTGTATGTTTGTTCCGACCGCAAGTGCTTTGGCTGTGGGTGGCGGTTCGCGCTCGCTTACTCAGTCTGATTTCCAAAACTATGCGTACTATAATGGTAATTACAAAGATTCCCCTTTTGACCATTATATGTGTTCTTCTGTGTCTAATCTTCATACAGGTTTTGATGATGGACTGTACGAGCTGATGAAGAATAATCTGGTAGTCATTTCCGGACCTCAAGTGCCTGTCACAGGTGACAAGTATGAGGTGAAGGGGCTTGATGGAACGACTGAAATTAGGTGGAGTAGCTCTAAACCTTGGATGACCATTGATGCCGAAGGAATGGTTACAATAGACAAGGAAAAAGCTGATGGCGTGGTTGAAATTACCGCTTCATGGTATGAAGGACAGAATGTGTACACACAGTCAAAAAAGGTAGTGGCTGGAATACCGAACTTTTCTCTTAAGATAGGACGAATAGGCAACAATCACGGAACATGGATAGAAGCGGAAGCCGTTGATTCTGAATTTATGGAACTTGCAAAGGATGCGGGTTTGCAATATTTCTGGCGGCGCAAAGAGGGTGAGTCCGGTCAAATCACTTCTTTGGGCGTTACTGACAGCAATCGTCAGATTTATTATGATCCGCAGGCAACGGGTGATGCGTGGTATTATGTGACAGTATTCTTAGGTGAATATAATACTTCGACATATTCGATAAAGGTTCCATACTATAAAACTATCATTGATTCTTATTCTTATATTGCCACCCTCGACAGCGATGGTGAAATATTCCTTTCGTCCGATGATACTCAAGAACATCCGGAAATCGAAGAGAAGCTGATGAATAGTAAAACTTTTGTCAATAAGGTTGAGGATTTCAAGCAAAAAGACGACCGCCTGGCAATCATCTCTTTGGAACTGAGCATTGACGGCACTCAAGTCACTGTTCCGGTGAAGATTGTGAAGAGTGATGTCTTGAAAAATGTAATAAAATAAGTTAAACTGCTGATATTATGAAGAACTATAATATAAGAGTATTGGCATACTTACTCGCTTCATTTATGTTGTCAGTTGTTCTGACGTCCTGCCATAAGTTATTAACGCATAACTATGAGTATGGAATTTCATTTGAGATAGACGGTGCCAAGTTCGAGGAAATGTCGACTTATAGTGCCACTGGGCTTTGTCTTTTGGATGTGCAGCCGACAGTTTCTGAAAGCTTGATGAAATTGTATTGGCAGTTACCATCAAGTCCTTCGGGCTTTTCCTCTGATGCCGCTATTTATAGCTTGACTCCGGAGCAGTTTGCCTCTGCAGAGGTAAAGAAATGTTGCCCGACATATCTTGAACTGAAATTTGATGCCGGGAAAGAATTTCGTAAGGTTCATGATGTGGAGATCGTATTCCCGAGTGGAGGCTGTCTTTCGGCTCGTTGTAGATGGGCAGACCTTACTAATCGTGACGTGTCTCCTTATCCTGGAGAGACGGATTACCGCTTCCGTAGCAATGATTTTGATTTTCATGATGTCTCTGATTTCGATTCAGGTTATTTCCGAATAGAGAATTGTGATGTTGATTTCAATGGACGAGGTTCATTTGAAGGCAGTTTTGATCTCACGTTTAAGGTCGATTTGGATGGCGTTCAGCACGTAGTCCATCTCCAGAACGGACATTTCTATAGTCGTAAGGTTGAATGACAGAATGAATTGTAAACATATAAAAGTAGTTATGACCAGAAAAATCATCATTTCTTTGCTGGTGGGGCTGATGACCCTGCCTTTCGCTGCTGAAGCGCAGATTAAAATTACGCACGGGCCGTGGCTTACCGATATGTCGGAGACCGGAGTGACTGTGATGTGGAAGACTGACAGGCCTGCGATGGCTTGGGTCGAGTATGACGAATATGAGGGGGACACGTTCTATGCGGAGGAGCCCCTTGTCGCTTATGATGTTCTTGACGGGCGTCGCCGGGTGATGGATACGCTTCATTGCGTGAGGATTGAGGGGCTGAAGCCGGGGACGAAATATTTCTACCGCATATTCTCGAAAGAGACGGTGAAATACGGAGACTACGGGAGGATGGAATTCGGCAAAACCGTCGCTTCAAGCGCGAACTACGACGGACCGACGCATTTCCGCACTTTCGACCCGCAGGCGAAGACTGTGCGCTTTGTAATGATAAACGACATTCACGAGACTCCGGAGCGCATACGTGAACTCTGCTCGAAAGTTGATTTTTCTGACATTGATTTTGTCCTGCTGAACGGTGATATGCTATCTACGGTCAACGATGACGCACAGGTCTACTCGGTTTTCATTGATGCCTGCGTCGACGCATTCGCCAAGTCAGTGCCGATTGTCTACACTCGCGGAAACCACGAGACACGTGGAGCCTATACGGACGAACTCCACAAATATTTCCCTAACAGTCATCCGGAGCATCAGTGGTACGGATCATTCAATATCGGCGAAGTCAATTTCCTCATCCTCGACTGCGGGGAGGACAAGCCGGACAGCAATTACGAATACAGTGGAATGGCGGAGTTCGACGCCTATCGCGTCAAGGAGGCGGAGTGGCTTAAGCAAGAGGTCGGGAAGAAAGACGACCACAAGCTGCGCATCGTCGCGTTGCACATCCCGCCGATGACCGACGGCTGGCACGGCAATCTCCACCTGCGCGAGACTCTTATGCCGGTCCTGAACCATGCCGATGTGGACCTGATGCTTTCGGGGCATACTCACAGACATTTGCTCGTCGAGCCGTCTTCCGACCAGAAGTTTCCGAATCTTGTCAACGACAACGCCAGCATAATGGTGGTTGAAGCCGGCCGGGGCGGGATTTCCGTTGACATCCATGGAAAAACCGAAAAGTCTTATAACTTTAAAACAAATAAATGATGAAAAGAATTTTTCTTTCAGTTTGTGCAGTTGCTGCGGTCATGTTCTTCATGGAGTCCTGTCAGAAAGAGGTTCCCGTTGTGGACAACACTCCGTCCGTAATATCTCCTGACGACGGCACTGACGATGAGCCGGAACCGGATCCGGCAGATCTTCTGCCAATCAAAATTGATGCTGAGTTCGCTGACTGGGACGCGCTTGACGCTTCGAAGGTTGCCGAGACAGTGTGTGCGGAAGGGGCGTCAAAGACGGCTCTCAAGAAGATGAGAGTGTATGCGGATGACGACTACATCTGGATGTATTTTGAGATTGACGAGACTCAGCTCAAGACTGACATCGGTGCTGTGCTCAATGTTTTCTTCAATTCCGACAACGATGCCGCGACGGGCGGAAATCCTCTTGGCGAGCACCTCGGAAATGACGTGGACTACATGCTTCAGGGCTACTGCTATCAGCCGGGAATGTATGCTTCCTGGGGCCCGACTTTCTGGCAGTATGCCGGCACACCTGGCAAGGTTGAATGGAAATGGGACAACATCGCCGCTTCCGGCATCGGGACAGGAGCCGGGAAGGACGGGAAGTATGAGCTTCAGATCATGCGCGTAATAATGGTGGACGTGAAGTTTGCCGACACGTTCACGGTGGGTGTCGATCTCCAACAGAACTGGGCAAGCATCGGAGTGCTTCCTAACGCTGCCGGCGGTGCCGCTGAAAAGCTCGCTGTTACAATTGACAAGAAATAATATATACTACGATATGATGATGAAAGGTAAAGGATATATCTATGCACTTTGTGCTCTCGCGTCCGTATTTGCCGTAGCCTGCGGATGCACCAAGACTCCGGTTGTCACACGCGAAGGCGAGACTGTGACCTACAGACCTGCAGATACGGATTTCTGTAACCCGGAGAGAGGATATTACTCTCAGTACACCGTGAGGTTCGAGAACGGAAAGACTCCGAAGCCAATTTCCTCTGCGGTGATAGAATTGAAGCGCAAGAGCCGTCAGACACTCACTATGAGCATGTTCTATCTCACCGACTTCATGGAAGGGGACATCAGCTCGGAGGCGCTTGATATCATCCGTCAGAGCTTCAAGGCTCACCGTGACGCCGGTATGAAGACCATCGTCCGTTTTGCCTACAAGGACAACATTGACGAGGCTTCCAAGCCATACGACCCGGAAGTTGACATTGTGCTCCGTCACGTTGAGCAGCTCAAGCCCATATTTCAGGAGTATAGCGACATCATTCTCGTCTTTCAGGCGGGTTTCTGCGGTTCGTGGGGAGAGTGGGCGTATACGACGCATTTTAACCAAAGCCTCAGTACTTCAGAGGCTTACGAGCCGCGCCGCAAGCTGATCCGAGCCCTTCTTGATGCCCTTCCACAGGATCGTCAGGTGGCTGTCCGCACTCCGATGCTCAAGTTCGGACTTTTCAAGACCAAACTCCGCGACTCGATTACTTTCGAGACTGCCTACAACGGTTCTGACCTTTCGAGAATCGCCGGCCACAACGACTGCTTCATCTCCAGTTCTTCCGACTGGGGAACCTACGGCAGCAAGAAGGACCGCGTGCTTTGGGAGAGGGAAAGTGCCTACACGATTATGGGAGGAGAGACCTGCTCAGGTGACCCGACCTACTGTGAGTGCGCCCGCTCGGTCAAGGAACTTGAGACCTACCACTGGACCTATCAGAACAGAGGCTACCACAGCGGCACGTTCAAGGTCTGGGAGGACGGGCTCTGCATGGATGAAATCTCAATGAGGCTCGGCTACCGCTTCGTCCTCGACAAGGCGGTGTTCAACTCTGACTTCAAGGCCGGCACAACATTGACAGTCTCGATGTATCTCAAGAACGTCGGTTTTGCTGCTCTCGCGAATCCGCGTGGCATGGAGTTCATCATCGTCGATTCCGAGACCGGTGACAAGAACGTTTACAAGTCACAGATTGACCCTCGCCGTTGGGCTCCTGGTGAGGAGACCGAGGTCACGGAAAGCCTCCGTCTCCCGTCCGAACTTCAGACCGGCCGCAAGTACGCCCTCTATCTGAATCTCCCGGATGCCCGCGAGACTCTTCACGACAATCCTCTCTACAGCATCCGTCTCGCCAACAAGAAGCTTTGGGACGAGACCACCGGCTACAACAAGCTCTGCGACTTCATCGCCAAGTAAAACATAGAAGCTGTTAACGGGATGGTCAGAATGGTAGTGTTTGGAATGGGGAATCGGGCCCGGAAGTATCTGCGGCATCTGGTTGCCTTGGAGGATGCCGTTGAGGTTGTCGCTGTCGTTGAACGTGATGCTCTGCGGCTTGCTGAAGGAAAATCCGAGTTTGGTTTTGGGCCGGAAATATGCTATCCTTCAGTTGATGCCTTTTTCACCTCCGGGGTCCAGGCCGATGCCGCTCTTGTGGCGACACCGGACGATTCACATTTCGGGATAGCGATGAGGGCGCTTGGGAGCGGTATGGCGTTGCTGCTGGAGAAGCCGATGGCGGTGACGGAAGACCAGTGCTTGTCACTTGTATCCGCCGCGTCCGCTTCTTCACGGCCTGCCGGTCTTTGCTATGTCCTGCGCTATCATCCCTACTACAATCGGCTTCGCGAGCTTTCGACGCTTTCCGGATTGGGACGTATAGTTTCCGTTCACCACAAGGTTGTGGTCGGTGTCGACCGGATGACACATACATTCGTTCGTGGGCTTTGGTCGCGTTCGGAGGACAGTTCCCCTATATTCCTGTCGAAATGCTGCCACGATGTTGACTGGCTTTTCTCTCTCGTCGGTCTGACTGACATTTCTGAAATAGAGACGGTTGACTCAGAAGGCTCTCTGTCCCGCTACTGTGCGGCATCGGCTCCGTCCGGCTCTGCGTTACGCTGTATCGACTGCCCTTTGGAGTCGTCGTGTCGCTATTCCGCAGTGGATCTTTATCGTCGTCGCGGCGAATGGACCGGCAACTTTATCCCTGCAGAAGGGGAGACGCGAAACGAGGTGATTGAGCGTGAACTGCGAGAAGGCAAGTTCGGACGTTGCGTTTACCATTGCGATAATGACGTTGAGGATTTCCGCCGCGCGGTGTTTCATCTGAGATCTGGCGTCACCATCGATGTTACGATGGACGGCATTGCCGATGCTGACGGGCGGGAAACAGTCATTGAATTCGAGCATGGCCGGATTGAAGCTTCCGATGGACGCATAGATGTAATACTTGACGGCAATTTCCCTCTCTCCCTCCCTTCGCTCCCGGCCTCGTCTCCTGTTGTCAGGACGCAGGACAGCTTCTCTCTTGGCTTGCTTTCTTGGCAGACTGCTTCAGAAAACTGGACGGCAGTCTGCCGCCAACCTTTTCACGCCGGAGCCGACTTTGCCATCGTTGACGACTTCCTCAGTGCCGTCCGTACCGGCGCCCCAATGCGTAGCCCTCTCTCGTCAGCTCTCCCTGCCACTCTCGCCTGCCTTCGCGCCTCCTCAAGATAAGGCGGATTTGACTTTGGCGGCGAGCGCTTTGCCAACAAGGGCGGCGATGTCCTTCTCCGGAGCAGCGGCGATGCGGGCGACTGAGCCGAAATGCAGGAGGAGGCGCTGTTCGGTCTTTGGGCCGACTCCTGGGATTTTGCTGAGGGCTGACTCAATCTGGGCCTTGCTGCGGAGTTTGCGGTGGAAGGTGATGCCGAAGCGATGGGCCTCATCGCGAATCTGGCGCAGAACCTTGGAGGCCTGGGAGTTCATATCGAGGAAAAGAGGGTAGGGGTCTCCTACGCGGATTACTTCCTCCAGCCTTTTTGCGAGGCCGATGACCGTCAGCCTGTCAGTGAGACCCAACTCGTACAGAGCCTCGTAGGCCGACGAGAGTTGCCCCTTGCCCCCGTCAATCACGATGAGTTGCGGAAGATCGTCAGGGGACTCGGCGAGCATTCTCGAATAGCGCCGGTTCACTACTTCCTTCATTGACGCAAAGTCATTTGCCCCGACCACAGTCTTTATCTTGAAATGCCTATAGTCCTTCTTCGACGGGGCTGCGTCTCTGAACACCGTGCAGGAGGCAACAGGGTTCGTCCCCTGGATGTTCGAGTTGTCGAAGCACTCGATGTGGCGCGGCAGTTCCTTCATCCCGAGAGCATCGCGCAGTTCCTCCATCACCTTCAGCTTAAAGTTATCCGGGTCGGTGTGCTCCCTCTGCTTCATCGCGTTGAATCTCATTTCCTTGGCGTTCTTCGCGCTCAGCTCCAGAAGCGCCAGTTTGTCGCCACGCAGGGGAATCTTAAACTCTACACCTTCAATCTCCACGTCCGGCAGAAACGGCACGATGACATCGTGCGACAACCGTCCGAACTTTGCCTCAATCTCTCCGATGAATGTCCCGAGCACCGTTTCCTGCCCTTCTTCGATGTTCATCTTGAATCCAAGGTTCAGCGATTGCACCACGGCTCCGTCCACCACCCTCATGAAGTTGCCGAAGGCCTCTCCGGGGTCTATCACGAGCGAGAATACATCGTAGCTTCCCGGCATAGAACTGAGGATGAGCGACTTGCTATAGTGTTTGTCGAGTGCCTGCATCTTCACCTTGTACTCCTGTGCTGCCTCGAAGTCCATCTTTTCTGCAGCTTCGATCATCAGTTCGCGGTAGTGCGCAATCATCTCCCTTCCCCCGCCGCGGAGCAGCTTCACGACTTCTTCGATGTTGTCGTTGTATTCTTTCTGCGAAATCCCTCCACAGCAGCACCCCCGGCACTTTCCTATGTGGAAATTGAGGCAGGGACGTATCTTTCCACGGAGAATTGACTCTGAGGTGATTTTGTTGTTGCAGGTGCGTATGGGGTAGATGTCGTGGAAGAGGTCCACAAGCGTCCTTGCGTGCATGGCGCTTGAATATGGCCCGAAATAGCGCGAACCGTCACGCACGAGCCGTCGCGTGAGAAAAACCTTCGGGAATACATCGTTGCTGACGCATATCCACGGATAGGTCTTCGAGTCCTTGAGGAGTATGTTGTACTTCGGCTTATATTGCTTTATGAGGTTGTTTTCAAGCAGCAGGGCGTCCGCCTCGGTCTCCACGACAGAATACTGGGCATCGGCAATCTTCGAGACCATTATCGCCGTCTTGCGCGTCAGCCTTTCCGTCGGAACGAAATACTGGGCCACCCTCTTGTGCAGGTCCTTCGCCTTTCCGACGTAGATGACGTTGCCGTCCGAGTCATAGTAGCGGTAGACTCCCGGCTGGTGCGGGAATAACGCAATCTTCTCTCTGACAGTCAGTTTCTTTTCCGACATACACATATTTTGCAAAACATCCTTAAACCTTTGCGTCTCCCCGTTCAAGGCGTCTCCAGTTGACAAGCCCGTTCACCGAGTTCATCAGATAGAAGACATACATTATCAGGGTAGGCACGGAATGTTCAGTTCCCTCGGCCGCGAACACGGACCACATTATGACAGTGAAAACGTTGAATACAATCCACAGCCACCACTGCTCCACAAAGGCGAAAGTCATCAGAGCCTGTGCCGCGATGCACAGAACCGTCGTGAACGAGTCAATCCACGGCTGTTCAGCTCCGAAATGCTTCAGCACAAATGCCAGCGCGACGCTCACGACAGCGATTCCAGCGGCAATCAGCGCCCTCATCTTCCAGGACAACCTCCTCGACTCTACGGCATTTCCCGCCTCAGTTCCCGTTCCGGCCCCTCTGCGACTCCATTGCCACCACCCTATGAACTGCATCGGAAAATAATAGAGCGCGTTCACTGCCGCATTTCCATAAGCCGTTGATTTCCAAGCTATATAGGCATAGAGTGAGACCTGCACAATCCCGAAGGCATAGTTCCAGATGCTTCCCTTTGCCGCGAGCACGACGCAGAGTATTCCTGCCACCGCTGCAGTGAACCCGAGGACGTCGAAACCTGACGATGCCGTGGCTATCGAATATATTACGTTACATGCGACAACTCCTAAAATCAGGAACCAATCGAATGCTCCGAGTATATTTTTCTCTTTCATATCTATTGTTTATGTCATACCGTTCGTGTAGGACGAACTCATTCCGCGCAAAGTTATATTATATCCCACCATTCTGCAAATTTCCTTTTTTAATTTTTTTTTCATAACTTTGCCCCGATATTTCGATTAGAGTAATCGTATGTGTTTTGATTAGAGTAATCGTAAAAACAAATATAAACTAAAAAGATTCAATTATGTCTACAATTGCAGAAGAAGTAAAGGCAATCATCGTTGACAAGCTCGGCGTTGAACCGTCAGAGGTTACCGATAGCGCAAACTTCACAAACGATCTCGGCGCAGACTCACTTGATAGCGTCGATCTCATCATGGCTCTTGAGCACAAGTTCGATCTTGAACCGGACGACGAAGCAGAAGGCAAGATTGTTACCGTTGCCGACGCAATCGCTTACGTTGAGAAGAAAGTCGCTGAAAAGCAGGCTAAATAACAAACCTGAAAGTGAAAAAGGGTTGATTCCGCTTGGAGTCAACCCTTTTTTTAGTCTTTCTTTTCCCCGGTGCCGCCGTTCGTTCCGTCTTCTCCGCCTGTTTCACCGCCATCACCTCCTGAAGGTTTCGGGCGGATTACATAGAGAGTCCTCTTGAACTCCTGGCTGCGGCCGAGGTCGTCCCGGGCCTCAAAGAGGATAAGGAAAATCGAAGTGTCCTTTTGTGTCTCGTGAGCCTGGTAGTCAAATCTTTGCTTAACCTCTTTCCCCGTAGTCTGACGCTCCTCAATAAGCTTGAGGCCGGTCTCGTCGCTCATTTCCGTCAAAGAGACCGAAACAATGTTGCCGTCACGGGATTTTGCCGTCACATCATAGAGTACGTGTCCTCCCGGCGCCACTTTGTCTCCGGTCGAGGACCTCGCAAAAATGATAACAGGAGACTCCTCCTCCCCCTTGCACGAGACAAAAGAGAAGACCGCCGCCAAAAACAGCGGCAGTCCCGAAATCAGAAAGGATAAGCTCCTAAAGCGGTGCATACTATTTGAATTTATATGCTTTAACTTTTGCGGTCAGAACTCTCTCAGAGCCGAGGAACAGATTACGCTTAGTCATTTTCTGGTTCGTAATCATAAAATATTCGGCCTCAGGAAAGTCCTGAAGAATCTTCGGAGTGGCCCGCATAAGTTTGCGTGGGAGCACTGTGTTTCCTTTAATAGTTGCGGTCTCGTAAACTTTCCCGTCATACGGCTCGCCGTTGATTTTGTCAATTCTCGAGAAGATTCCGAGGTAGGTGTCATACTCTACGCTGATTTCTGTCTCGCCAAGAAACACCAAGTCAGAAAGTTCAATGTTCATCTGGATCCTGTCCGGGGCATAAGCTCCGTGCTTGACGACGCTGCAAGATGCAAGGGCCGTCACAGCCAGGGTGCAAAGCAGTAATTTAATCGTTTTCATAGGCACAAGAACTATTTGAAGTAGTATGACAATGTCAAACGAACCTGCTGTCCGAGGTTTCCTCTCTTAGCCTGAAGTTTCTCGAACTGGTTGGCAGGAGTTACAAGTGAACCGTTGATGTCGGATGTGTAGAAAACCTGAGTGGTTCCGGCTGTTGTCACAGTGTTCTTATATTTCAGACCGAGATCGAACTGTGAGCTGAGTCCATACTCGACACCGAGAGCCACAGGAAGGTTGGCAATAAAGAACTGAAGACCGATAAACGCACCTATACCGAGGGTGCATGCGTTCTTTGCCACGAGTGTCTCCATATCGGCAGTCTCATCAACTGCCCTCTGCTTTGCTCCTGACCATCCGATTGGGAGTTCTGCTCCCGCGTAGACGTCAACGATGTTGCTTTTAGCAAAATGCCAAGCCACACCAGGCAAAACGAGGAAATGTCCTGAAGACTGGCCTTCGCCGAGTTTCTTTTCTGTAGTCATAAGTTTACCCATCGCTTTCTGGCTGTACGCCTTTGCGTCAATGCTTGCCCTGACTTCGAGCTGGTCCAAAGCAAAGAACTTGAGGTTCACGATTGGGAAAGGAACAAGGTCGCCATACTTGATGTCGTCCACGTAATTGTTAATCGGAAATCCGATGTAGAGTCCGAAGTCTCCGGCCTGAGCACGGTTACCGGTACGGATTTTCTTGGCTGACGGTTCACCTGTTGTCAACTGGGCGAATGAAGCCAGGGAGAAAGCGCACAAAAGCGCTGCGGTCAGAAAAACTTTCTTTTTCATAAAGTTGGTTTTTAAAATTTGGTTTATAACATACATACTTCTATTCCGTTGGGAATGAATAGGTGATAGTCATCGTCGGTCTCTTCTCTGATGCCTCCGGCCCATATAGCCGGCAGCTGTAGTAGCGGTCCTTGTCCAGTTCCGTGGTTGTGCTGGTGCTCGTCGTGCTCGACTGTGAGGCATAGGCCGCCATCATCATGTAGTTGTAGTAATTGTTGTAGTAACTGTTGCCATATCCGCCGTAACCATATCCATATCCGCCATATCCGTAACCGCCGTAACCATTGTAGAGGCTGTTGTAGTAGGAGCTGTAGGCGAGGGCATTGAGATAGTCGTTGTAGGATGAGTTGCTCGAAGATGACGCTGCCTTGTTGGTTTCTGAGTGCATAATGAGCATCCAGATGTCATACTGGCTTTCCCTCTTGGCGAAATCCTCGTCACTCTCGCCGTCTTTTTTGGACAGGCGTAGAAGTTCCTGAATGTGGTGGCTGACGTCTGGCTGGTAGCAGGCAAGCGAGCGGTTGATGTCGCCCTGATTCTCGCTAGACACGCTGGCGTCGGTGAGTCCGGCGTATGAGACCACTTCCTGTTCGGTGTTTCCGCCCTCTCCGCTGACTGTTCGCTTGCCGACAAGCCTGCAAGTCGGGCTGAGCATCAGCGGATAGTGAGCCACTTCAGAATAGTCGGAGGAAACTTTGTACGGAAGCCTTATGGTGGCCTTGTTGACGACTATCCTGCCGTCATTTATTATCTTGTCGACAATGTCCTTCTTTTCGGCATCGCTCTTTGTCTTGAACTCCTCGCTGATGCTTTCGAAACGCTTGATCATCGACGTGCGGACGGCATTCTCCACGGAAGTCTTCAGCCCCTTGGCACGCACAACGGGCTTGTAGCCGCATCCTCCCTCGATGTTCAGCTCGTCAGTTGATACGTGTTCCGGACCTTCCCGGCGGCAGATGTTGAACGCATACTGGGTCGGGAGCGAGGATGTGCCCTTTCCGATGAAGGAAGACGCTCCTGCCATGAACACGAAGGACGTGTCCACCGGCCCGCGTTCTTTGTCAAACACGGATCGTACCTTCAGTTCCACGTAGTTTCCGGTGAGGTAGCCGTAGTCGTTGGTGCTCACCGCAACTTTGAACATATTGATTCTTCCGCTTCCGGAGGCAGGTCTGTCGGCGACTATGCATATTCCCGGAAGTTCCTTCTTCCAGTCGTCCATCGACCAGCTCTTGCGTCCTTTCAGCGCATCAACATATTTTTGCGCGAACTCTTTCTTGAAGTCAAAGGAAAGGGAGTCGCCTCCGCTGTAAGTCGGTATACCTTGGGTGATCACTCCCTTGCTTTCGTCATACAGCCCCTCATTGCCCTTCCCGGCGTAGAGAATGTCGGAACCGAGCGGTTTCTGGAGCTCATAGACCCTGATGTTCTGGATGATATGCTCCTGCGAGTCATCTCCGAACGAAAGCGTGTCCTTTGCTGCGGCGAAATGGAATGCGTAGATTTCCTGAACATCGCCTATGTCGAGTTTTGCCGTGTCGGCAATGGGTATCAGCGGGAAGGCTGCAACACTCTCGTTCCGGACGCCGCCCTCTTCGGTCACACCGCCGACGCTGAGCCGTCTGGGACTGTAGCCTCCGAGATCTTCGGTCTTGGCCGACTCGATGGCGGTGATGTCAAGTGATGTGCTGACTACCTGCCAGCTGTGCGATGTGGGGATGTAGTCCTGTCCGAGTGTGTCATCGGCATTTATGCACGAAAAACAGCAAAATGCCGCAACTGAGGCGACACCTATCGAAAATATTCCTTTAAGAGACTTCATTACAAGCTGTCGTAAAAACGGTTATAGGCATCGATATACGAGCCGTTCTCCATTGCGGAGGCATCGAACGGAAGCAGCGGGAGACCTTCGGAGGCACAAAAACCGGTCAGTTCGGCCGGAACATCCCCGTCACCGATGATGACACCGTCAGAGTAGCGGACGGCGAGTTTAGCAAGGTTTATGCCGCTTGGTTCCGCCAACAGTTCCGTGTCCGCGTCCGTGATGTTCCCGAATTTCACGAGTTCGCGGAATTCAGGTGCGAAAGGCATGGTTGGCGTGTCTCCATAAAGCGAAGTGACAATCTTGCTTCCTGAGAATATCGGGTCGTCGATGTATGCTTTCTTCAGATAGATAGGGAGTATGTGGGAAATCCATCCGTGGCAGTGGATGATGTCCGGGGCCCAGCGGAGCTTTTTCACGGTCTCAAGTACACCCCGGGCGAAGAAGATGGCCCTTTCGTCGTTGTCTGCGAAAAATTTTCCGCTTTCATCCGCGAAAGTTTGCTTGCGGTGGAAATAGTCCTCATTGTCAATGAAATAGACCTGCATCCTGGCGGCTGAGATAGAGGCTACCTTGATGACGAGAGGTCTGTCGACGTCGTTGATGATGATGTTCATCCCTGAGAGGCGAATCACCTCGTGGAGTTGGTTTTTCCTTTCGTTGATGCATCCGTAGCGGGGCATGAACGAACGAATTTCCTTCCTGCGTTCCTGAATTCCCTGTGGAAGGTATCTTCCGATGTTTGCGATTTCGGACTCCGGCAGATATGGGAATATCTCCGAATTTACAAAAAGGACTCTCTTGGTGGAATCTCCCATAGCAAGTTTTATTTTAACAAATCTCCACAAAGATAATAATAAATTTTCATAAAATCACTAACTTTGGCGTCTGCATGTTGTGATAGCGGGATTTAATTCCACTGTGTAATAATAAGTTATGGGTTTGGACAGCAATAGGATAATCAGAAAACGATATGTCAGGGCGTTTCTTTCGTCCGTTGTGAGCATTTCTCTGGTGCTGCTGCTCGTGGGCATTGCCGCGTTCCTGCTCGTTTCCGAGAGAAGCGTTTCGGACTATCTTAAAGAGAATATGCAGGTCAGCGTGATGATGAAGCGCGACGTTGGGGAGTCGGCGGCCCTTCGCTACAAGAAAGTTATGGACACAGAGCCTTTCGTGCGCAGTTCGTCCTATGTGTCGAAGGAACAGGGCGCAAAAGAGATGGCGCAGCTGCTCGGGGATGACTTCCTCGCTGTTTTCGAGACGGCCCCGATTCCGGTTTCCATAAACCTTACGCTGAAGTCGGAGTATGTCTCCCCGGATTCTCTGGAAGTGGTGAAGGCGGTTCTGGAGAAGGCGCCTGAAGTGGAGGAGGTGGTCTATCAGCAGTCTCTCGTGGAGGCGCTGAACTCGAACCTTAGCAAGATTTCGCTGTTTTTGGCCGTGTTCATCGCTCTGCTTCTGTTCATCTCGTTCGTGCTCATCAACAACACCGTACGTCTGAGCGTCTATTCGAAGCGCTTTACGATTCACACGATGAAGATGGTCGGAGCGACGCGCCCGTTTATACGGCGACCGTTCATGTTCCAGTCGGCTTTTCAGGGAATCTTCGCCGCCTTGATAGCGACGATAATGATCATCATCGGACTATTCTTGCTCAAGGGTCAGTTTGAACAGTTGTTTTCGGTGTTTACTCTCGGTATGTTGTTGACTGTCATCGGAATAGTTGTCGCAAGCGGGCTGATTATATGTGTGGCGAGCACATATTTTACGGTCAATAAGCTTGTCTCGCTGAATAAATCGGAATTGTATTATTAAGTAATCGTAAAAAAAATAACTTGAACAATTTGTATATCTTTATGGTCTATATTTATTTTTTCATCAGTCGTGTACATCCAGTACACTCCTTCTTCCAAAAGAAATCTATCCTCATAAATCTGATACAAATTTAGTCCAACTTATTTTTTTTAACGCTTACTAAGTTGAAAGATATGAACTTGAATGAATCGAAGAATATGGCGATAACGCCGAAGGGGCTGAGGCTTCTGCTTGCCGGACTTATTGTCATGGCGGCCGGATATATCCTGATGTGTGGCGGCGCGAGTCACGACCCCAAGGTCTTCAGTTATGAGATTTTTGACTTTCAGAGGCTTGTCGCGGCTCCGCTTGTGATTATCGCCGGCATTGTGGTGGAGATTGTCGCCATTATGGGCGTAAGTAAAAAGAAATAACCGCACGTGGCGTTCTCTTGGTAATAATAAATAGGAAATGGAGTGGTTTGAAGCTATACTTTTGGGACTGTTGCAGGGTTTGACGGAGTTTTTGCCCGTGAGCAGCAGCGGTCATCTGCAAATCGGAAAAGAATTGCTGGGGATTGAAAGTTCCGGCGACCTTGTGTTTGAGGTGGTAGTCCACGCGGCGACGGTGCTGAGTACGATTGTAGTGTTCAGAAAACAGATTTGGGGACTATTGAAGTCTCTTTTTGTGAAAGACGGACTTTTCCGAAGCATCGCACATCCGTCAAAATTTAATGACGGAACGGACTATGTGCTGAAAATTCTGCTTTCGATGATACCGGTTTTCATCGTCGGGATGTTCTTCAAGGACGCTGTCGAGGGTCTGTTTGGCTCGTCAATCTATGTGGTGGCAGGAGCCCTGCTTGTGACGGCGGCGCTTCTTCTTCTCTCTGATAATGCCGGCAAAATCTTTGGGTGCTGCTGCCGCCGTCGCAAATGCGCGGAGGCTGATGCGGTCTCTTGTAAAGGCTCAGAGCCTGCAAAAACAACCGATAAATGCGCGGAAGCAACAGAGGTTGTTGAGACTGTCGACAAAGGCACACGCAACGGCATTTCCTATTGGCAGGCATTTGTCGTGGGACTCGGACAGGCCATTGCGGTCATCCCGGGGCTTTCCCGTTCCGGCACCACCATTGCGACCGGGCTGCTTTGCGGAGTGAAACGCGATGTTGTCGCCCAGTTCTCATTCCTGATGGTTCTGATTCCTATTCTCGGAGAGGCTTTCCTTGAAATCGTTGGAGGAGACATGGCATCTTCGACTGTCGGAGCGCTTCCTCTGGTTCTGGGTTTCATTTCGGCCTTCGTTGCCGGGCTCTTCGCATGCCGTGTGATGATTGCCCTCGTGAAGAAGACGAAGCTCGGCTGGTTCGCGCTCTACTGCGCGGTTGTCGCCGTCCTCATATTCATATTCGCATAATTCCAAACGGACATATAATTCCCGCAAACTCATATCCCCGGAACGACGATGACACGAAACCTCACATATTTCGTCGCCGACGTGCACCTCGGCTGTGATGTCCTCGACCCGAAGGACCGGGAGGCGCGTTTTGTCGGATTCCTCAGGTCGCTGCCTGCGGAGACCGAAAGCCTCTATCTGCTCGGGGACATCTGGGATTTCTGGTACGAGTACCGCGACGTCGTCCCAAAGGGCTATGTGAGGGTGTTCGCAGCAATTCTCGACCTCATTGACCGGGGTGTCAACGTCTGGTTCTTCCGAGGCAACCACGATGTCTGGAGCTATTCCTACTTCGAATCGCTCGGGATGAGGAGGCTCGAACAGCCGTATGTCACGACCATTTCCGGCAAGGTCTTCTGCCTCGGCCACGGCGACGGTCTCGGCCCGGTTCCCTGCGGCTACCGCATCCTCTCCGGCATATTCCACTGCCGTCCGCTCCAGAAGCTCTTCAGCACCCTGCACCCGTGGTTCGCGTTCCGTCTGGGCAACACGTGGTCGAAGCGCAACCGCCTCAGGCACAAGACCGAGTATGTCTTCCGGGGCGAGGACGAGCCGCTCTACAGGTTCGCCGAGTCGTTCGGCGAGAAGCGGCACATAGACTACTTCATCTTCGGCCATTTCCACTCATGGGTCAATCTCAGGCTCCCCTGCGGCGCGAATTTCCGTATGGTCAAGGACTGGTTCCGCTCCTCGCCCTACCTCGTCTGGAACGGCACGTCACTCAGTTCCGGCGAGTATCGGATATAGTGAGAAGTGTCAAAAATCTAAAGTCTTAAATCAAAAATATGATGTCATTGTGAATAATTGCGGATACATTTGCAACGATTATTGATAATACTATTATGAAAGTTGTTGCTTTACAGACCTTAATGGGGGGGGGATTATAGAATAGGCTGCGGACGGAGAGATTCCGGTTGCCTTTCTTTCCTGTCCCTGACCGAATCAGAAAAATCAATTAAATATATTGTATAGCCACATCCGTGAAGATTGCGGATGTGGCTTTCTGCGTTCATCTGAGGACGCAGTGCCTTTTCGCATATCTGTCGCGGTGTAGTCGTGTTTGTCGAAAAAACAATTTAAACCACACTGTTATGAAAAGAAATCTTTTGAAACTTTTAGTGATCTGTTCTCTTGCGGCAATGCCTGCGGTCAGCTGCTCGAAGGATGAACCTAAGGATCCGGGAACGGAAAAGCCGGACGACGGCGGTAAGACGGATCCGACTCCGACTCCAACGCCGGAGCCTGAGAAGGCTGCCATAACCGGCTTCGCTCCTGCTGAGGGCGGTGCGGGCACGGAACTTACAATCACCGGAACGAACTTCGGCGAGGATGTGAATGCTATCACCGTCATAATCAACGGACGCAAGGTCAAGGCCGAGTCTCTCGCCGCCTCCGAGGATGGAAAGTCACAGGTCATCACCTGCAAGGTGCCTCGCGGAACGACCGATGGTGCCGCGACCGACGCGGAGGTACGCCTGAGCATAAAGAAGGAAAGCAAGTACGACAACTGCGCTGCCATCGCAAAGTTCAAGATTACCATGCTCTCAAAGGTGGAGACGGTCTGCGGCTATACCGATCCGAGCGGCGAGCAGAGGGTACAGGACGGGCCTTTCGAGCAGAGTCTCAGCGGCGCGGGATTCGCGGATTTCATGAACGACATTGTCGTTGACCCGCTCAATTCCAATGTTCTCTGGGTGCTTGAGTCGTGGGGCAACCTCAGAAAGGTTGACCTTGCCGCAAAACAGGTGACGACCGTGGCCAAGAGCTCGTTCTACACCGGTGACGGCAACATATATTCCATGGCATGGCTTGACGAGAACAACCTCCTCGTCGCAATCTATCAGGACCGTTCGGAGACCGAGGTCGGCATCATGAAGCTGACGAGGGACGGCGACGGCTTCAAGGGTGAGGTTGTCGTGACGGACAAGCTTATCCGTGCGATTGCGGTTCATCCGGTCAATCACGAGGTCTATTATCTTCAGGACGGCGATGCCGGAAAGAACGTGAAGAGGTATGACCCTGCGACTGGAGAAGTTTCAGAGACGCTCTTCCAGTATGACGGCATGCCGCTCGGAGAAAACGAGGACTGGGACGGAATGACCGGAGTCAAGATTGTCTTCCACCCTACCGGTAACTATGCCTACATCATCCATGCAAAGTCTTCAATCATAATGAAATGTGAATATGACTGGGCCAACAAGGTGCTCCTGACCCAGAACTCCTGGGCCGTGGGCTGCAACTACGGCGGACATCAGGACGGAGTCGGTACCGACGCCCAGCTCAACAGGCCTTACGGCGGCGTGTTCGTGAGGAACGACTACTATGTCACCGAAGGCTTCGAGGATCAGTACGATTTCTATGTCGCCGACTCATGGAACGGCTGCATCAGAAAAGTCACTCCGGAATATGCCGTCTCCACCTTTGCCGGACGCGGAAGCGCCAATGCTCCGGGGGACATCTGGGTCGGCGACCAGGACGGTGACCTCCGCAAGGAAGCGCGTTTCGCCATCCCGCAGGGCATCACATACGAGCCGACGAGCGGCACATTCTACATCGCCGACCGTCACTATCGCCGTGTGAGGAAGATTACCTATCTCGACTAAGAAGGCAACCGGGAAGTGTTTTGTTCACCAACGTCGTGAGCTGAAAACAGGATTTTTTCATGGGAATTAAAAGAATAATATCAATAATGCTTCTGCTGTGCGGCATCGTCGCTTCTGCGGCCGCGCAGCAGAAGATTACGCTGACAGGTCTCGTGACCGACACGAAGAAGGAACCGCTCATCGGTGCCGGAGTCGTGGTCAAGGGAAGCGTCGGCAACTACGCCATAACTGACCTCGACGGCCGCTTCACGCTCGAAATGGAGCCCTACAACCGCATCGAGGTCTCTTTCCTCGGCTTCAAGACCAAGGAACTGCTCATCAAGGAAGAGAAATATGTGGAGGTAACTCTTGAGGAGGACGTGTCCCTCGCCATCGACGAGGTCGTCGTGACCGCCAGCGGTGCCCAGCGCAAGCTCACCCAGACAGGTGCCGTGACCCCCGTGAGCGTCGATGCGCTCAAGACATCCGCCACGGGAAGCATCACCAACTCCCTCGCCGGAAACGCACCGGGCATCATCGCCCGCCAGACAAGCGGACAGCCGGGCTACAATGTCTCCGAATTCTGGATTCGAGGCATCTCCACCTTCGGCGCCGGCTCAAGTGCGCTTGTGCTCGTGGATGGCTTCGAGCGTGACCTGAACCAGCTCAACGTGGAGGACATAGAATCTTTCTCCGTGCTCAAGGACGCTTCCGAGACGGCCATTTACGGCTCTCGCGGAGCGAACGGCGTCGTGCTCATCACCACCAAGCGCGGCAACGAGGGCAAGGTAAACATCGACGCGAAGTTCGAGACAGTCTATAACACGCGCACCTACACGCCTGAGTTCGCGGACGGTGTGACTTACTCCCAGATGGTGAACGAGGCTCTCACGACCCGAAACCAGGAGCCTTACTACACGAGCGAGGAACTCGGAATCATCGCGGCCGGAACAGACCCTGACCGGCTTCCGAACACGGACTGGATGAAGCTCCTGATGAAGGACGGTGCGATGAGCTACCGGGGCTCGATTAACATCAACGGTGGCGGCCAGAACGCGCGCTACTACCTCTCCGCCAGCTACCTCAACGAGGGCGGTATGTACAATGTCGACAAGAACCTCAAGAGCCGCTACAACACCAACGCCAACAACGAGAAGTGGAACTACCGCATGAACGCGGACGTGAACATAACCCCGACGACCCTTCTCCAAATGGGTGTGGGCGGTATGTATCAGAAACTTGACGAGTCGGGTTCCACGTCTTCGGAGATTTGGAGCTCGCTCATCGGGCAGACCCCGGTTTCGGTTCCGGCAATTTATTCCAACGGGCTCTATCCGGGAATGAAGGTCGGCGACGAGACCTATTCCGAGGTGAAGGTCAATCCGTGGATCCGCTCCACCCAGACCGGCTACACCCAGCAGTGGTGGAACCGCATCCAGACCAACTTCACCCTCACGCAGGACTTCAAGTTCATCACCGAGGGACTAAAGTTCGTCGGCCGCTTCGGATTCGACACCAACAACTACAACCAGATTCGCCGCTACAAGATGCCGGAGCTCTGGAAGGCAAAGCGCTACCGCGAGCTTGACGGAACCCTGCTCTTCAACAGGATTGACAAGCCGGTCGAGATGAGCCAGACTTCCTACAGCAGCGGAGACAGGAAGGTCTATCTTGAGGCTGAAATGAGATATGACAGGATTTTCGGCGACGGGCACAATGTCAGCGGACTTCTCAAATATCTCCAGGACTCCACGACCGAGACCATGTCCACCGACGGCACGGACATGAAGAAGGCCCTCGCCCGCAGGCATCAGGGACTTGTCGGACGTGCGGCATACAACTGGAAGTACCGCTATTTCATCAACTTCAATTTCGGATACACCGGCTCAGAGAACTTCGCCACCGGCAGCAAGTTCGGCTTCTTCCCGGCAGTTTCGGTGGCATGGAACCTTGCCGAGGAGCCGTGGCTCAGGAAGCTTCTCCCTTGGATGAGCATGACCAAGCTCCGCTATTCATGGGGACGGGTCGGAAACGACCAGCTGATGGACTCGAACGGCAACAGCCTGCGTTTCCCCTACATGTACACTCTCGGCTACCTCAAGGGCTACCAGTGGTCGGACTTCACCCAGAGCAACATCTACGACGGCAGCGGCATCGGCTACACCGGCACGGCTCCCGTTCCTCTCGTGACATGGGAAATCGCCGTGAAGCACGACGTCGGACTTGACCTCGCGTGGTTCAACGACAAGTTCACGATGACGGTTGACTGGTTCCGCGAGACCCGTACTGGCATCTTCCTCAAGAGAAGCTACCTCCCGGGCACGGTGGGGCAGGATGTCGAAGTCTATGGAAACGTCGGCGCGGCCCTTTCGACCGGCCTTGACGGCAACTTCGCCTTCAAGCAGATGCTCGGTCCGGTGGAGATGACCCTCAGGGGCAACATGACATACACCCGCAACGAGGTTCTTGAGAAGGACGAGGGATATGCGGTCTATCCGTACCAGCAGGAAAAGGGCTACCGAATCAATCAGGCGAAGGGTCTGATTGCGCTCGGCCTCTTCAAGGACTATGACGACATCCGCACCAGTCCAAAGCAGACTTTCGGAACATACCAGCCGGGTGACATCAAGTACAAGGACGTGAACGGCGACGGCGTGATTGACGAGGGCGACTATGTTGCAATCGGAACCACAACCGTGCCTTCGCTCATCTACGGAGCCGGTCTTTCGCTCCGCTGGAACGGAATTGATTTCAACATGCACTTCCAGGGCGCGGGCAAGTCTTCGTTCTTCATCAACGGTCCGGGCGTGTATGCCTTCAGCCAGGGAGAATGGGGAAATGTCCTCAAGTCCGTGGCGGAATCCGACAGGTGGATTTCAAAGGACATATCTGGAACCGAGGCTACGGAGAACCCGAACGCGTCATATCCACGGCTTTCATACGGCGGAAACGCAAACAACTACCGCCCATCGACCTACTGGCTCCGCGACGGCTCATATCTCCGTCTCAAGACCCTCGAAATCGGATATACCCTTCCAAAACAGATTGTCAGCAAGGCGAAGATGAGCGATCTGCGTTTCTTCATCATCGGCTCGAATCTTCTGACATTCTCGAAGTTCAAGCTCTGGGATCCGGAGCTCGGAAGTTCGGACGGCGCGGCATATCCGCTCACGAAGTCCGTGACTGTCGGGCTTAACGTTAAATTCTAAGGAGGGGAGATTATTGACATGAAGACATTTAGCAGAATTTTCATACCGGCGGCGCTTGCCGTCATCGGGGCGGGAAGCCTCGCGTCATGCTCGTTCCTTGAAGTTGACAAGTATTTCGACGAGCAGCTGACAATAGAGAAGGTCTTCTCGAACAAGGACTACACCGAGAACTGGCTGAACAACACGTTCTCGTACATGAACTATGTCGTTGATGTGTCCAACCAGTTCGGAACCGTCGAGAACTTCGCGGACGACCTCTGCTTCAACGGCAGCGACTACACGAAGTTCAAGACCGTGTCATACGACGAGAGCTGGCGTCAGAAGACATGGACATATTGCTGGCAGGGCATAAACAAGGCCTGCGTGTTCATCGCGCACATCGACGGCAACACGGCCGTTTCCGAATCCGAACGCGCCGACTACAAGGCCCAGGCCCGCTTCGCCCGTGCCTACTACTATTGGGCGCTGCTCCGTAAGTACGGCCCGATTCCTCTTCTTCCGGACGAGGGCGCGGACTATTCGGACAGCTACGACAACCTCTCCATTCCACGCCGAAGCTACGAGGACTGCGCGGAATACATCGCTTCCGAGTTTGCCCTTGCCGCAGCCGGCCTTCCTCTGAAGAGGGACGCGACGAACGCTGCCCGTCCGACGCGTGGCGCCGCTCTCGCCTACCGTGCTAAGGTGCTTCTCTATGAGGCAAGTCCTCTCGCCAACGGCAACAACGACGCCTACGCGCAGAGACTGCTTGACGATCATGGCAACAGGCTTCTTTCACAGGAGTATGACGAAAGCAAATGGGCGAAGGCTGCTGCCGCGGCACGTGACGTGATAGAGCTCGGGCAGTATGACCTCTACACCGCAAAGCGCAGGAACGTCGCCAATTCGGACTATGAACCCAAGACCGTGGAGCCTTTCAACGACGGCGAGTTCTACAGCATGAACTGGCCGGACGGCTATGCGGACATCGACCCTTTCGAGTCCTACCGCTCGCTGTTCAACGGAGCGGTGAAGCTCAACGACAATCCTGAGATTATATTCTCCCGAGGAAAGAACGGGGCCAACGGATGGAACGCGGCGGAACAGGAGCAGGAGGCATACGACCTTGCATATTTCATTCACGAGATGCTTCCGGTCGCGGCCGGCGGCTCGAACTGCATCTCCATTACGCAGAAGCAGTGCGACGCGTTCTATATGTATGACGGCAGGGACCTTCCGGGCAAGGACAGCGAACTCGGCAGGGGTGACGGCTCCGCAAGGCCGGGAATGCTCTCCGACTCCGAGGCGGCGAACCTCAGCTACTCACCTCAGCTCGGAACGAACGCCGACATCAGGAAGAACATCTCCAAGCAGTACGCCAACCGCGAGCCGCGCTTCTATGCGAGCGTTTCCTACAACGGCTCCGTGTGGTATCGCAACAGCGAGGTCTATACGACTCCGCAGCCGCTCACTTCAAAGCAGTGCTGGTACTACCGCGACAATGTGAACGGAAAGAAGGCCGGAACATCCTCCTGGCCTCTGACCGGAATAGGATTCAAGAAATATGTCCATCCGCAGGATTCGAACCTGACTTCGGACTCCAAGATTCTGGACAAGGCCGAGCCTGCGATAAGATATGCCGACATCCTTCTCTGCTACGCCGAGGCTCTCAACGAACTCGACGGCTCCTACAGCGTTCCTTCATGGGACGGCAAGCAGACCTACACCGTAAGCCGCAGCATCACTGAACTTGAGCGCGGAATCCACCCGGTGAGAATCCGTGCCGGTCTGCCGGACTTCGCGGACGAGGTCTATGGCGACAAGGCTCTTTTCCGTGAAAAGCTCAAGAGGGAGCGTCAGATTGAGCTTCTCGGCGAGTGCCAGCGCTACTACGACCTTCGCCGCTGGAAGGATGCCGAGAAGGAGACGATAGACCCGATTTACGGCTGCAACATGAACATCGCGCAGTCCGGTTCCAACTCTTCCGAGGCAAGGCTCCTGTTCCATACTCCCGTGGAGATTCCTTCCGTGCCGGCGGTATTCGTCGAGAAGTCATATTTCTGGCCTTTCGCGAAGGATGAACTCAAGCGCAACAAGCGTCTGACGCAGAATCCGGGATGGAACGTAAACGACTAATCTGTAACATAATGAATAAGAATATTCTGAAAATATGCATTGCGTTGCCCGTTCTCGGGGCGGCTCTCGTCTCCTGCAACAAGGAATGGGTGGAGGAGCAGTACGAACACTACATCTCGTTCGCCACTCCGCTCGACTACACTGCGGGCACGAGCAGCATCTATGTCTCCTACAAGGAAGACGGGAACGTGACCTACAAGGTTCCGGTTATAGTGAGCGGCTCGACCGAGCCCGACAGCGACATAGACATCCGCGTGAAGGTTGATAAGGACACGCTCGCGCTCATCAACGACGACCATTTCAAGCAGCGCGCCGACCTCTACTACAAGGAACTTCCGTCAAGTTTCTACAGCCTCGGCGACGCGACTGTGCACATTCCGGCAGGGGAGTATCAGGGGACGCTCGACGTGAACTTTTCCCTCAGGGACATAGACCTCACGGAGAAATGGGTGCTGCCTCTGATGATTGATGACGGGAACGCCTCCTACACGGCGCATCCGCGCAAGGACTACGCGAAGGCGATTCTCCGCGTGATTCCGTTCAACAAGTACTCCGGAAAGTACAACGCAACGACGATGAACGTCTATATGGGCAATGAGACGTCCAACGCCATCTGCGTGACTGACAGGACGCTCTATGTCGTCGACGGCGAGTCCGTTTTCTTCTATGCCGGGCTCACCGACGAGGAACTCACGACATCGAAGCGCAACCGCTACAAGATTGTCGTGCGTTTCGAGGAGGACTATGACGAGGACGGAATGGGCAATGTCTTCCTCTCGGCGGCCGACCCGTCCCTGAACCTAAGGACAAGCGGCAGGCAGACCTACGAGATAACCGAGCGCAAGGACGCGCTCCAGCCCTATCTCGTGCACCGCTACGTCACTCTCCGTCTGAACTACTACTACGACGATTTCACGACCTACTCCGACAAGGTGCTGACCTACCACGCGAAGGGGTCGATGATGACCGAGCGCAAGATTAACACCCAGATTCCTGATGAGGATCAGGCAATCGACTGGTAATGCGGAGGATATGAGGAGTATGAATTTGACAATCCTATTCGTGTCCCTGCTCTCCTGTCTGACGCTTTCCTGCAGGCAGCCGGAAATCGCCGGAACAGACGATCCCGGGCAGCGCGAGCCATCCCCGCAGCCGGAGCTGACGCTTGAGTCGCCGGACGGGCAGATTCAGGTGGAAATCACTGTCGGCAACGCCGTGTCCTACCGGATTTTCCGCAACGGGCAGGCTCTCACCGCAGATCTTACGCTCTCGATGACTCTCTCCGACGGGAGGGTCTGGGGACGCGGCTCTAAACTGACGGACACCCGGCTCAGTCATGTCTCGGAGAAAATCCGCTCGCCGTTCTACATCCGCAGCGAGGTTGACGACCGCTACAACGGCGCGGTGCACAGTTTCGCCGAAGGATTCGAGGTCGAGTTCCGTGCCTACGACGATGCCGTGGCCTACCGCTTCCGCAGCACGGGCGACGGGGATTTCACCGTGATGTCCGAGGAAATCGAATACCGTTTCCCTCGCTCGTTCACGATGACCGCCGCGCCGAGTCCGGGAGGCACAGGCTCGAAGTACGAGAATGCCTGCAACTGCTTCGAGAGCTATTATCAGAAGGATGTCCGAGACTTTCCTTCGGGGCGCATGGGACTTCTTCCCGTGCTCGTTGACATGGGCAGCCAGAAACTCTGCATTGTCGAGGCCGGTGTGCGCGGCTATCCCGCGATGTTCCTCACCAAGGGCAGCGGAAACGCCCTTGACGGCTTCCAGACCCGTGTCGTGAAGGAAACCTCCCGCAATGAATACACCGTCAAGGTTCCGAAATCGTGGGAGAACTACATAGCGAAATGCCACGGTGCAATGGACTTTCCGTGGAGAATATGCATGGTCATCGACAGCGACGCGCAGCTTCTTGACAACGACGTCATCTACCGTCTTGCCGAACCTTGCAAACTTGCTGACATCTCGTGGATTAAGGGCGGAATGAGCACTTGGGACTGGGAGACGTCGTTCACTCTCGACGGCGTGGATTTCAACTCCGGAAGAAACGTCGAGACATATAAATATCATGTCGATTACGCCGTGAAGACGGGCATTCCGTACATCACGATCGACGCGGGTTGCATCCCGACGAACGGCAGCTCGTATTCCTACGCCCCTTATCTCGTTCCGACGCTCTCGTATGCGAATGAAAAGGGGATAGGCGTGTGGGTGTGGATGGAGGCCGCATGGTTCTCCGATGTGCTCCTCTCCGGCAACACCGGGCGTTTCGAGACCCTTTTCCGCGACCTCGCGTCAATCGGAGTCAAGGGAATCAAGATTGACTTCTTCGAGAGAAACGACCAGGAATACATCGACCTCCAGTGGAAGATTGCCGAGGAGGCCGCGAAGAACCACCTGATGCTCAACTACCACAGCAGCCCGATTCCTCACGGAATGAACAGGACTTATCCGAACGTCGTGAGCTACGAGGCGGTGCGCGGACTTGAGCACATGAAATACGGCAACTATGATGTCGTCGCCGGGGCAGGCCCTGCCGATCAGGTGACCTACGACGTGACTTTCCCGTTCCTCCGCGGAATGACCGGCCCGGTCGATTACACTCCGGGACTGATGCGCAACGCCTTCCTTGACCGGTGGAGCGCGAGCGACCCGCGTCCGATGTCGATTGGCACGCGATGCCGCCAGCTCGCGGCCTTCGTTCTCTTCTTTTCGCCCGTGGGTACTATGGCCGACAACATCACGACCTACGAGAAGAACGCAGAATGCGCAAAGTTCATCGCTTCCGTTCCGACAGTCTGGGACGAGACCGTTCCGGTGAAGGCGAGCCTCGGCGAGTACATCGTCCTTGCCCGCCGCAGCTGTGACGACTGGTTCGTTGCAGGAATGACCGACTGGACAGCAAGGAACATGACCATCGACCTTCCGTTCCTTGACGGAGGCGACTGGGAAGCCGAGGTCTTTGAGGACACGGCCGGTGCGGCAACGTCATACCGCCGCTCGGTCAAGACCGTTGACGGAACAAGGATGCTTAACGTGAAGATGCAGGGCGGGGGAGGCTTCGCCGTGCATATTAAGAGAAAATAACACCATTTAATAATTTTAACTGTATGAACCACAAAATTTTAACAATCGCAATGGCGTTCGCGGCTGTGGCGGCGGCCTCTTGCAACAAGGACAATCAGCCGGCGGGACCGGAGACCATTTCAGGTGACTTTTCAGTGAAGGCAACCATAGCTGACGCTTCATGGGCGGAGAACGCATCTCTCGCACTTTTCCACTCGACGGGCGACGATGTAGTCTCCGACGGCGAGTTCAAACTTTCCGGAGATGTTTTCAAAGGAAACCTCGCCGAGGCAGTCGAGGACGGCAAGGAGTATGAGTGGATTGCCGTAAGCCCATACACGGCAGGCGCCGAGCTTTCGGCATATCCCGTTGAACTTGACGGAACGTCCGCTCCTCTTTTCGGAAAGGTGACGGCCGCCGCTTCAAAGACATCCGCTCCTGAAATCGCGATGACTTCCCTCGCGGCTTACGCGAAGATTAATGTCAAGAACTCGACTACGGCTGCGATTGAAGTCTCATCAGCGTCTGTCACTGCTCCGGAGTCAGAGAAAATCGCAGGAAAGTTCACGGCTGACCTTACGGCTGCGGTGCCTGTGCTCAAGGCTGCGGAAGCTTCCAATGTCGCGGCATATACCGGAAAACTTGAAGTTAAGGCAGGTGAGACTGCCGAGATTGTCTTTGCTGTTGCACCGGTGACTTTCGCCGCCGGAACTGAGCTTACGGTCAAGGTCGGCGAGAACGAGCACAAAGTCGCTCTTGAGGGTGAGACAGTCCTCGCAGCCGGCAAAGTGACAGAACTCGCGGCGGTTGAGGAAAAGCCGGTTGAGGTTTATCTCTGCGGCGACGCATTTGTATGCGGATGGGACTTCTCAGATGAGTGCAAGCTCACTCCGAGCGAGTCCAACCCGAAGGTTCTCAGCTGGACGGGAGATGTTGCCGGAAACAAGCAGTTCTTCGCTTCATTCGTGAAGTCTTGGGAAGGCACGTTCATTACACCGGAAATCACCGGTCAGGAAAATGAGGACGCATATTACATCGTCAAGACTGAAATGGAAGGAAACCTCGTCTTCGACAGGACGGCGGAGACCAAGAAGCATTGGAAATTCGAGGTCGGCGGAAACTACACATTCACAGTAAACCTCGAAACGAACACATTCTCCATAAAGATGAATTCATGCGCCGCATACGAAGCAATCCCTTCTCCGAGCAAGGCGACTCTCCGCGGCGAGGCATCCGGTTCATGGGACGAGCACGAAGGCTACATCATGACACAGTCGTCCGAGGATTCCAATGTATTCACATGGGAAGGCAATCTCGTTACAGGAAAGGGCGGCGATGGCAAGCTCTTCGCGCTCTGCGTAGTATGCAAGGGCTCTGACGGCGATCACTGGTGTCAGACATTCGGCGAAGTCGGTCAGGCGTTCGTGCCGGAGACCGGTTCACTTTCCGGCTATCTCTACAGCAAGGCAGGAGGTGACGTGTTCCGCATCCAGAAGGACGGAACCTACAGCATCGTCTTCAACGCGGCGACAAGGCAGATAAGTATCACCGCTAAATAATGCTGACGCATCATTGACAAGTTTCCTGCGGCAGGAAGAACAATGTCCTGTCGCAGGACTTTATGAAATCAGTGCGCTGTTGCAAGGAAAAATAAACTTTAGAGTAAGGAAATAAATAATGGACAGAAAAGAATTTCTCAAAAGTCTCGGTCTGATTACGGTCGGGGGGGCGATTCTCGGAACTGAGGACAGTCTGAAGGCTGCCGGAAAGCTCACGGGAGTAGATTTGGATATGGATTTGGGCACCATGACTGACCCGGAAGTCGACTTCCCGGTCAAGGCTCTCAAGGCAAAGCTCAAGGGCGGTCCGGTGAAAGTCGTCATAATCGGCGCCGGAAACCGTGGCCGTGCATATTCGGACTATGCGCAGAGATTCCCGGACTGTATGCAGGTTGTCGGCGTCTCGGACATACGGGAGTCGCGGAAGAACGATATGGGAAACCGTTTCAACATTCCTGAGGAGCGTCGTTTCGGTGACTGGAGCGAAGTATTCACCACTTCTAAGTTTGCTGATGCCGTCCTGATATGCACTCCTGACGACACCCACTATGAACCTTGCCTGAAGGCCCTCGAATGGGGCTATGACGTGCTGCTCGAAAAACCGGTGGCGCAGACGGAAAAGGAATGCAAGGACATTGCGAAGCAGGCTCATAAATACGGCCGCATCGTTGCTGTCTGCCATGTGCTCCGTTACGCCCCGTACTTCCGGGCCATGTATCAGGCAATCAATTCAGGGATAATAGGCAGGGTTGTGAGCATCCAGCACATGGAGCCTGTCGAGTGCCGCCATTTCGCGCATGCATACGTCCGTGGCAACTGGCGCAACTCCAAGGATACGACTCCTTTCATCCTTGCAAAGAGTTGTCATGACCTCGACATTCTCCGCTGGATGGTCGGCAAACCATGCAAGACCATCGTGGCCGATGGTTCGCTCACATTGTTCAAGCCTGAGAATGCACCGAAGGATGCTCCACTCCGCTGTACAGATGGCTGTCCGCACGAGAGCACCTGTCCATATTCGGCTATTGACGTTTATGTCAGGAGAAAGGCCCATATCGGAGTATTTGACCTCAAGGATCCGAACGACGAGGACGAAATCATGAGCAAACTCCGCGAAAATGAGTGGGGACGCTGCGTCTATCATTGTGACAACAACCAGCCGGATCATTTCGTCAGTGAAATGGTCTTCGAGGACGGGACGACGGCAACTCTTTCGGTGGAGGCGTTCACCGCAGTATGGGGACGACGCACGCGCGTTATGGGAACGACCGGCTATATTGACGGCGACGGAGAGTCTTTCACGCTATACGAATTTCGCAGCAACAAGGAACTCGTCTGGGACAAGAAGGTTGAGAACATTCCGGAGTATGCCCAGTCCGGTCACGGTGGCGGAGATATGGCTTTGGTGTGTGATTTTCTTGAGGCCGTCTCATGGCAGGAACCACAGAGGCTCACGAGCGGCATAGACGAGTCCATCGAGAGTCATGTGATGGGATTCTGCGCGGAGAAGAGCCGACTGTCCAAGAGAAAATTTGATGTAGAGCTTTGAAGAACGGTATGAACTTCAGTAAACTTATATTTTTTGTCTCCGCAACACTCTTTGCTGCGGAGACGGTTTTTGCACAGACTCCTGTATATCAGGACGAGACAAGACCCATTGAAGAACGGGTGGCGGATGCGCTGAACCGTATGACCGTGGAAGAAAAGGTTCGCATCCTGCATGCCCAGTCCAAGTTTAGTTCGGCGGGCGTTCCGAGGCTCGGCATTCCTGAACTGTGGCTTTCGGACGGCCCTCACGGAGTGCGCGTGGAGGCTCTGTGGGATGAATGGGAGGCTGCCCGGTGGACGAACGACTCCTGTACGGCCTATCCCGCTCTGACCTGCCTCGCCGCGTCGTGGGATAGGGGACTCGCCTTTAGATATGGGCACAGCGTCGGCGAGGAGGCTCGCTACCGCGAGAAGGACGTGCTGCTCGGTCCGGGAGTGAACATAATGCGCACCCCGCTCGGAGGACGAAATTTCGAGTATATGGGTGAGGATCCTTTCCTGACTTCCGAAATGGTCGTGCCGTATGTGCAGGGCGTTCAGGAGAGCGGTGTGGCCGCCTGCCTCAAGCACTTCGTCCTGAACAATCAGGAGCGGATGCGGGCTTCTGTCGACATAAGCATCGATGACAGGACTCTCTACGAAATTTATCTTCCGGCCTTCAGGGCGGCGGTCCAGAGAGGCGGAGCATGGTCTGTCATGTCGGCGTACAATCTCTATTGCGGTGAATACTGTAGCCAGAACTCAAGGCTTCTAAACGACATCCTTCGCGGCGAATGGGGCTTCGACGGCGTCGTGCTCTCCGACTGGGGCGGGGTGCATGAGACCGCCGGCCCGGTGCGGGCAGGGCTTGACATGGAGTTCGGCACAGGAACGGACGGACTTTTCCGGAACACGAAGAACGCCTACGACAATTACTGGTTGGCAATTCCATATCTCGAAGGCCTCAAATCCGGCAAATATGGGATTGAGGAACTTGACGTCAAGGCCGGCAATGTCTTGAGGCTGATGTTCCGCACGGCGATGAATACGCGCAAGCCTTTCGGCTCGATGAACTCTCCGGAGCACAGCGAAGATGCGCGGGCTGTTGCCGAAAACGGAATTGTGCTCCTGAAAAATGAAGGGGGAGTGCTCCCGATTGTGCCGTCTGCACGGAAGATACTCGTCGTTGGGGAGAATGCCATTAAGAAAATGACCGTCGGAGGTGGAAGCTCCTCGTTGAAGGCGAGATATGAAATCACACCGCTTGAAGGCCTTCGCGAACGTCTCGACCAGCAGGCTGAAATCGTTTTTGCCAGAGGATATGTCGGGGATACGGACCCTACCTACGCCGGGGTCAGCACTGGACAGGACATCCGTGACGCCCGCTCTCCAGCGGAACTGATTGCCGAAGCTGTCGAAGCGGCAAAAGGAGCTGATTATGTGATATTTGTCGGAGGCTTGAACAAAAGTATCGGTCAGGACTGCGAGGGCTTTGACCGCGAGTCCCTGGCTCTACCTTACGGGCAGGACCGCGTGATTGAGGCTTTGGTAAAGGTGAACCGCAACGTTGTCTTTGTCAATGTCTCGGGCAATCCTGTGGCAATGCCGTGGATAAAATCAGTACCGGCTGTCGTGCAGGCATGGTATCTCGGCTCTGAGGCGGGGCACGCGATTGCGTCCGTGCTTTCGGGCGATGTGAACCCATCGGGAAAGCTGCCGTTTACCTTCCCGGTGCGTCTTGAGGATGTCGCCGCTCACCATGAGGGGCAGTATCCCGGTGACCCGGATGCCTCGGCCGCATGGAAAGACGAGTCGGACATTGTGCCGCTCACTTACAACGAGGGAATATTCACGGGCTACAGGTGGTTCGAGAAGGAGCATATAAAGCCATTGTTCGCGTTCGGGCATGGCCTGAGCTACACGACGTTCAGCTACGGCAAGCCGCAGCTCGATCGCCGCACGATGACCTCCTCTGACACTCTCCGTCTTTCCGTTATCGTCACCAACGCCGGTTCCCGCGAGGGACAGGAGGTCGTCCAGTTTTACATTCGTGACCTCAAGTCATCATTGCCTCGTCCCGAAAAGGAACTCAAGGGCTTCTCGAAGGTCCGCCTCGCTCCGGGAGAGTCTGCCACGGTGACATTCTCCATAGATCGAGAGTCTCTCAGCTATTTCGACGACTCCCGCCACGAGTGGGTGGCCGAGCCTGGGCGCTTTGAGGCGCTTGTTTGCGCTGCATCGGATGACATCAGAGGCAGGGTCGCGTTTGAACTTTTGAAATGATGGCGCGGCGGAAGTTCAGAATCGCCATGGTCGGGTTTGGCAACAGGGCACGGAAATATCTCCGTCACCTTGTTTCCATGCCCGACATTGTTGAACTCGTCGCCGTCATCGACCCTGACACGCTGCGGCTTAATGAAGGCATTGCTGACTTCGGTCTCTCCCCGGGTCTCTGTTTCCGTTCACTGGACGGTTTCTTCACCTCGGGAGCCTCGGCCGATGCCGCTATTGTGGCGACGCCGGATGCCTCACACTGCATGATTGGAATCCACGTTCTGGAGCATGGCCTTTCCCTGCTGCTTGAGAAGCCCATGGCAGTGACTGAGAATGAATGTATGGAGCTTGTCGCGGCCGTGACGGCGGCAGAAAGCCGTTCTTCCTCCCTGTCAACCGGACTCTGCTATGTCCTTCGCTACCATCCCTACTATAACCGCATAAAGGAACTTTCCGCGCATCCTGAACTTGGACGCATCACGGCCGTACATCATAGGATTTACATCGGGATAGACCGGATGACGCACACCTTTGTACGCGGCCTGTGGTCCCGCTCGGAGGGCAGCTCTCCGATTTTCCTGTCGAAATGCTGCCATGACGTTGACTGGCTCTTTTCCCTTGTCGGATGCCGTTCCATTGATGATGTGGCACAAATCGTCTCATCCGGTTCGCTGATGCGCTACTGCCTTTCTTCGGCTCCGGATAGATCGGCTTCCCGTTGCATTGAGTGCCCTCTTTCGTCGTCCTGCCGTTATTCCGCAACCGACCTGTATCTTCGTCGCGGAGAATGGACCGACAATTTCATCCCTGATGCGGGGGAGTCAAGGAATGACGTCATCAAGCGCGAACTAGCTACTGGACGCTTCGGAAGATGTGTATTCCGCTGTGACAACAACGTGGAGGATTTTCGCTGTGCGGTATTTCGCTTCAAGTCCGGTCTGAGCATGGAGGTGACAATGGACGGGCTCACGGACAGGGATGACAGGGAGACCGTCATAGAGTTTGAACACGGCTGTATAAAGGCATCGGAAGGGCACATTGAAACCGCCTTTGACGACGGCCGCGCATTCTGTGAGGACTGGACCGATCTCTGTTCCGCTCCATATCACTCAGGTTCGGATTTCGCCGTTGTTGACGATTTCGTAGGCTCGTTGCTTACCGGAACTCCGATGCGCTGCACTCTCCGCGATGCCCTGCCCGCAACAATCGCGTGTCTGCGTGCCGCTGAAAACGGCCGAATCAAATATTGAATGTGATTCTTAACTTATATGTTAAGAAAATAATTTGTAGATACTTTGATATATAAATAATTACTCTTATTTTTGCGGTGAATTATCTATGTATGAGGAGTGTTGAGTTTGTACCGTTTCTTCTGACTGAAAAGGCGGATATATTTTCAATCCGGCTTAATGGGAATGTCCGGACTGAAACCGAAGAGTTTTTGATTGAGTATAAGGATAGCACGTCTTTGCCGTTAAAGAAAGATTTGGATTCTATTTTGATGTCAATTAATGGAATAGGAAATGAAGGAGTGTTGGAATCATTCTTCCGCCCGGAAGGAAATTTCTTCGACCGCGTGTGTGCGATGCCCTTGTTGACTTCTCCGCGGCGAAAAGGTAAATGTGGCACATTACGACTGTATTGCATCAGAATGTCCGATTCCTTGCTCATTCTCGGCGGTGGCGGGGAGAAGAAAACGAGGACTTATGAGGAAGATTCCACTCTCCTTGAAAAGGTGAGAACATTGCAGTCCATTGACAGGGTTTTGACGGATATGGAGGAAGATGGGATGGATGTGGCTTCTGCTATTTATAATTTGACAATTGAAATTCAGTGATATGGAAAAGAATGGCTACGTCAATCCGATTTTCGCCGAAATGCTTGCAGCGGTTCCTGAAAAAACTCGGCGTGAGAGCGAGCGCTCCTTTGCAATAGCCGGGCGCATAAGTGAAATTCTCAGACGCAAAGGGTGGAGTCAGGCTGACTTCGCAAAGGCCGCGGGAAAAAAGGAGTCTGAAATATCCAAATGGATGAGCGGTACTCATAATTTTACCATTCGTACAATTTCATTTATTGAAACAGTGTTGGGTGAGGATGTAATTACTGTAAAAAGGTGTCGTCGTCTTGTTGACGGATATGGAATGTCTGCGGCTGAAAGAGCTATGCTTCTGAACGATGAGGCTTCTGTGAAGTATCCGAAACAATAATTGATTATCAAACAAAAAGCATTATCTTTGAGACCGGAGAAAAATTTGTATTATGGAGACTGGCAAGAAGTTATTCCCCATCGGGGTGTAGACGTTTGACGACATCGTGTCGGACAATTATCTGTATGTTGACAAGACCGGTTATGTACACGACATAGCCGGAACCTACAAATATGTGTTCCTGAGTCGGCCGCGCCGTTTCGGAAAGTCTCTGCTGTCATCGACGTTCCATTGCTATTTCGAGGGAAAGAAGGAACTTTTCGAGGGGTTGAAGGCCGGGGAGGCGAAAAAGGAGTGGACTAAGCATCCTGTGTTTCATTTCGATTTCTCCATGTCAAAGAACAAGAGCGAGGAGCAGTTGCTCGGCGACCTTGACATAATGTTGGGACGGTATGAGTCGGTATATGGAAAGGCTGAAAATGAAGTCTATCCGAACCAGAGGCTTGTAGGACTGGTTCTCCGTTCTTTCGAGCAGACCGGCGAGCGTGCGGTGATAATCATCGACGAGTATGACGCGCCGCTCTTGGATGTGATGAACGACAAGCAGAGGCTCGAGCCGCTGCGTTACATTATGCGCAACTTCTACAGCCCGATAAAGAGCCTCGACCCATACCTTCGCTTCGTCTTCATCACGGGCATCAACAAGTTCGCGCAGCTTAGCATATTCAGCGAACTGAACAACTTGAAGAATATCTCAATGATGCCGGAATATTCGGCAATTTGCGGTATCTCGCAGTCGGAAATGGAGTTGAACATGCAGGAGCAGATTCAGGCGCTTGCCGAGGCGCAGAGTGTTGGCTACGAAGAAGCATTGGCCGGTCTGAAAGACAACTACGACGGCTATCACTTCAGCTACAAGTCTGAGGATATATATAATCCGTTCAGTCTTATCAATGCGCTTGCGGACAGGCGTTTCGGCAGCTATTGGTTTGATTCGGCCACGCCGACCTATCTTGTGGAGCGCCTCCGCCGCAACCCGATAGACGAGACCGAGCTGGACAGCCTGCCTCTGGTTCCGCAGTCGGACTTCGATGTCTCGCCCGAGATTTCGGACAACTCCCTCCCGATGCTCTACCAGACGGGCTATCTGACCATCAAGTCCTACGACACCCGCATGCAGCTCTACACCCTCGGCTACCCGAACAAGGAGGTGAAGATAGGCTTCACGAGGGGGCTTCTCAACGAGTATCCGAGCAAGGCCGCCACGGCCTCCGGCTTCGTCGCGCATTTCTGCGCGGCCATGGACTCGCAGGACATCAATCTCGCGATGGAGAAGCTCCAGACCTACCTCGCCGGCATTCCGAACGACCTTGAGAACAAGAGCGAGAAGCACTACCAGACCATCATCTATCTGATATTCTCCCTCCTGGGCTTCTACATCCGGACGGAGGTCAAGACTGCCATAGGTCGCGCCGACGCGGTCTGCCGGACGGACAACTGCATCTATGTCTTCGAGTTCAAGGTTGACGGCAGCGCGGAGGACGCTCTGAAACAGATAGACGAGAAGGGCTATATGCTTCCTTACAAATTCGAGGACGGCAAGAGGCTCGTCAAGGTCGGCGTGAACATCTCCTCGCAGACCCACATCGTCGAGAAGTGGATTGTCGCGTGATGTATGGCTTGGGGCATCAAGAGAAATCGGTGACTCGTGTCAAAAAACTAAAGTCTTAAATCATATTGTTTGCTTCATACCGGAATTATATTCCGATATTTGTAATATTATCGGGTGTTCCCGATACCTTGGACAACAGGATTTAACACTAAAAGTTTTATATGACAAAATTCCATTTGTATTTCATTCGCCACTTTTCTGCACTCGTTTTTCGAAGAGGTACTTTCCTTGTTTCGGCAGTTTTCCTGCTTTGCGGAATCTCCCTTTTGAACGCTCAAGAACGCGACCATCGTTCGAGAATTTACATTTCGCCGACCCGTGTCGTGTGGCAGAGCGATGCTGGTGTTCAGCTTGCCGACGTCCTGCTCAAGCCAGGCAATGGGCAGGCTTACTGCAACAATGACACTCCGGAGTCGTACTGTCTCATGACATCCTCTGAGGGAGTGCATCCTGCAATACTTCTCGATTACGGGAAAGAACTTCACGGCGGGCTTCAGCTTGTTACCGGTCCGATCGGAAAGCCCGTTCAGGTTCGTGTCCGCTACGGAGAATCCGCGAGCGAGGCCATGTCCGAAATCGGCGGCGAGGGCGGCGCGACAAATGATCATTCCATACGCGACCAGATAATCACTCTTCCGATGATGGGTGTCGTTGAAATCGGAAACTCCGGCTTCCGCTTCGTTCGTATAGACCTTGTTGATAATAATAGGGTACTGAAACTCAAGGAGGCCAGGGCCATATCCATAATGCGTGACATCGAATATGTCGGCTCGTTCCGCAGCAGCGACGAACGTCTGAACAGAATATGGGAGACAGGTGCCTACACGGTGCATCTCTGTATGCAGAATTTTCTCATCGAGGGTATAAAGCGTGACCGCCTTGTCTGGATGGGGGACTCCTACCCTGAGGTGATGACGGTCGCCGCGGTCTTCGGCTACAATGAGGTGATTCCAAAGACCCTCGACTGGATGCGTGACATAACCCCGCTCCCGAACTGGATGAACGGCTTCTCTGCGACCTATTCAATATGGTGGATGCTCTGCTGCCACGACTGGTACAGGCACACCGGTGACTTCGACAACCTCCTTGACTCTCGGGAATATATTACCGGACTGCTTCGCCTTCTCATCTCCAAAATATCCCCTGACGGGCGAGAAAATCTGAATGGCCCTCGTTTCCTTGACTGGCCGACGGAAGGTAACAAACCGGCAAAGGATGTCGGAATCCAGGCCCTTATGGTACTTGCTATGCAGGCCGGGCAGGATTTCGGAGACATATTCGACGACCCTCAGCTCAAGAAAGAATGTGCCGCTGCGGAGAAGCTTCTTGTTAAGCCGGCCAAAAAGCTCTACTCAAAGTTTCTCAAGTCCGGCGTGGCTTCGGATGCCCCCGGATCGAAGCAGGCGGCGGCTTTGATGGTGCTTGCCGGTCTTACGGATGCAAAAAAGGCTGACAGGGAAATTCTGAACTTCAACGGCGGCCACGGTTTCTCCACGTTCTACGGCTACCTGATGCTTGAGGCAATGGCAAAGGGTGGTGACTACAAGGGAGCTATGGATATTATCCGTGAGTACTGGGGCTCCATGCTTGACCTTGGCGCGACGACTTTCTGGGAGGACTTTAACCTCGACTGGCTTCCGAACGCGGCAGGCATAGACGAACTTGTGCCGGAGGGCAGGAAGGACATCCACGGTGATTTCGGCGCATATTGCTATCAAGGCTTCCGCCACAGTCTCTGTCACGGCTGGGCTTCTGGCCCGACGGCGTGGCTGAGCCATCATGTGCTCGGTGTCGAAATCGTTGAGCCCGGCTGCGCGAAGGTTCGCATAACCCCGCATCTCGGCGATCTTGACTGGGCGGAAGGCTCCTTTCCGACCCCATACGGTCCGATTCGCGTCCGCCACGAAAGGCAGCCCGATGGCAGCGTCCGTTCGGACATATCCGTTCCCGACGGTGTGGAATTGTGCAAGTGATTGATACCTATCGACTTTTCTTTATCATGACACGAAAACTTCTTGTACTGATTTCCCTGATTTCATTTTGCGGCTGTTCCGTCAGGACGGCTCCCGTGGCTGAAGAACCGCCTGTTTCCTACAATGTGCTGTGTCTCGGTAACTCCATCACGCGCCATGATTATGCAGAAAGCGTCGAATGGTACTCCGACTGGGGAATGGCCGCGTCCAAACCCGAGAATGACTATTGCCATGTGCTGGAATCTCTTCTGAATGAGAAGCATCCCGGCTCTACCGTGACTCCGCTGAACATCGCGGCATGGGAGCGCAGCCTTTCTGACGACATTGACGGCTTCATAGGAGAACATGCCGAAGGCAAGGATATCATCGTTGTTCGTCTCGGCGAGAACGTCACAGCGGAACGTGCCTTCGGACCGGCTCTCCAGAAACTCGTGAGTTATTGTGTGACCCATGCGAAGTATGTCCTGATTACCGGAACTTTCTGGAAATCAGAGGTCAAGGAAGCCGCCATCGAGGAGACCGCCCGTCTCTATGACATTCCGTATTATCCCCTTTCGCAGCTTGACGTCCCGGAAAATCATCCCAAGGTCGGCGACACGTTTCAGGACATCCACGGCGGAAGCTATCGGATTTCAAAGGATTTCATCATAACGCATCCGAACGACAAGGGAATGCGGGAAATCGCCGAAATCATATATAATGGAATAAAAAAACTCGTAAGCGGTAAAATCGGAGCGCGGGACATCGCGACGCGCAGGCATATTTCCGAAAAAATGCCTATGTCCACGCGCATGCGTACGGTGGATTCCCTGCCGCATCTGGGTCTTCCGCGCCCTTTCAGTGTCCCGCAGGCAAAAGGTACGACTTTCATGGACCTGTTCTATTGGGACACATATTTCACGAACCTCGGACTTCTGAGTCTCGGGGACTTGCGGCAGGCGAAAAATAATGTCGATGACATTCTCTATCTCATTGATAAATACGGATATATGCCTAATGCTGCGAACACCGGGCTTCTGAACCGCTCGCAGCCTCCGTATGCGAGCATGATGGTGCGCGATGTCTATGAAAGGACCGGAGACAAGGCTTGGCTGCTAGGGGCAGTGGAGACTCTGAAGAAGGAATATGACTTTTGGATGACGGAACGACTCACCCCGAACGGGCTGAACCGCCACTACAACAGCGCGAAGCGTGCTGAACTGCTTGGCTTCTACCGTTATCTCTGCTCCGATCGGTTTCCGGAGATGGATGTTCCTCGCACTGACGAGGAGAAACTGAAAATCGCCTCGAATTTTCTTTCGGAAGCCGAGACCGGATGGGATTTCACCCCGAGGTTCGGAGGCTGTGCAGCGGACTGCAACCCGGTGGACCTGAATGCCAACCTCTATCTGTATGAAAAGAACTTCGCGTGGTTTTATCGTGAACTGGGGCTGAAGGGCGCGCGGACTTGGGACAAAAAGGCCGAGGCGCGTTGTGCGCTGATTCAGAAATACTGTTTCGAGCCATCAGACGGCCTATTCTACGACTACAACTATGTCACGGGACGGCGCAGCGATGTCTTAAGCGCTGCTGTTTTCAACCTTCTCTGGGCAGGCATCCCAACGGACAAGCAGGCGGCGTCTCTCGTTAGGGCGCTTGGCAGACTCGAATGTGCTCACGGCATTGCCGCGTGTGAGGACGGAAGCCGCACCGCCGATTCTCAGTGGGATTATCCGAACGCCTGGGCGAGTTTCAATACTTTGGCTGTCATCGGACTGGACAAATATGGCTTCAAGGTTGAAGCCGGGCGGGTTGCCGCGAAATATCTTGACTCAGTGAGTTCGATTTATGGCAGAACCGGGCAGCTTTGGGAAAAGTACAACGCTGTCACGGGTGACATTGACGTCAAGAGCGAGTATGCGATGCCGGGCGACTTCATGGGCTGGACGGCTGGGGCCTTCCTCGTCTGTTACGACTATCTCAAGAGCCGTAACGTTGATTTAGAGTAAAAACAGCCCGAACAGACACCCACCTTACTCTTCGGCAGGCTTCCAACTGCGGTATTTCTCGGGTATCTCGACCACTGGAGGGTCTTTCCAGAACAGCGACCAGTAGAGCATCGGAAAGTCTCCGCTCTTCCATAGTTGCACCAGCTCCTCCACCTGCGCGTCCTCGCCAGACGGGTCGTACGGCTTCTTCATGTCCTCGTCGAACATCCTTGCCACGCCCTGCCAGAAGCCGGCGGTGATTCCTCCCTTGTAGCCGCGAATCAGCTCATATGACGTGTGCCCAGTCTCGCGGTCTATCAACTTCATAATCAGCATACCTTGCGTCACCGTGAGGTTTCTCATCTGTTTTTCGAATACCCCGAACAGCTCTTTCTGGAGGTGGTTTATGTAACGCTCCTTCCGCAGTCCCGTCAGGTGGTCGGCGGCAATCACGCTGTCCGTCTCCTCCACCATCCTCTTCGCCACGAGCGCGTAGGGGTAGGCCTTGCTGAAATTGTGCACGAGCCTATAGTATTTTCTCCATTCCTTTCCCTTTTGCTTCGGCATCTTTTGAAACACACGGGCAGGGCGTATGCTGTCATAAAAGATAGTATCCCCGTTTTCCACGGAGTATTCCAGCCATCCTCCCGGCTTTCGCTGCCTTTCCTGTGCGTCCGACATCACCGAATCCACGCCCCCGAGCGCGAGGGCAATGAGAATCGATATGAGCCGGATGTGTTTCATTTGTCATTATGTATATATGTGTCCGCAATGGATATGTATGTCCGCATCGGAATTTTTCGCATATCCTGCAAAAATAATCATTTCTCTCGTTATGGTGTCATTCGGAAGTGAGAATATGTGCCCGGATGTCCCGTTCCGTCTTGCTGGCAGTCTCGGTTTCCTGTGGTCGAAAATGGACGAATATATTTTTTGTCAATCTGTGTAATGCTCTGAAAATGGAAAAGTTAATATGTGGAAAATGCAGTCAAAAAAGTTTGAATTTTTTGCAGAAAAAGTTGTCGTTTCGATATTTTTTCGTATCTTTGCAGTCCCAATTTTGAGGGATAGTGTGCCCAACTGTCTATCACTCAATGTTTTAAGGGAAAAGGTTGAATAATTTATAATTCAAAAGTAATAAGACAATGTTACAACCAAAGAAAACAAAATTTAGAAGGCAGCAAAAGGGCCGCATGAAGGGTCTTGCCCAGAGGGGCAACCAGCTTGCGTTCGGTTCTTTTGGCATCAAGACCTTGGAAAATTGTTGGCTTACAGGTCGTCAGATTGAGGCTGCCCGTCAGGCGGTGTCCCGTTACATGAAGCGTGAGGGTAAAATCTGGATCAGAATCTTCCCTGACAAGCCTTATACAAGGAAGCCTGCCGAAGTCCGAATGGGTAAAGGTAAGGGTAATCCGGAGGGATTCGTATGCCCTGTGACCCCGGGCCGTATTCTTATTGAGGCTGAGGGTGTTCCGATGGAAATCGCCAAGGAGGCACTCCGTCTCGGCGCTCAGAAACTTCCTGTCACAACAAAGTTTGTGGTTCGCAGGGACTATGTCGAATAATTTAATGGAGAGCAGAAAGTTATGAAAATTACAGAAGTACGTGAAATGTCGGTTGCAGATCTTCGTGACCGCATCGCAGTTGAGAAAGCGAACCTTTCTACAATGAAAATGAATCACGCCATCTCTCCGTTAGAGGATACGTCAAAAATCAAGAAGGCACGGAAGGACATCGCGCGCATGATGTTCGTCCTTGCAGAAAAAGAGAAACAGAACTAAATTTGAATTCTCATGGAAAGAAATCTTCGCAAGGAAAGAATAGGTGTTGTGGTCAGCAACAAGATGGACAAATCCATCGTCGTTGCCGTAAAGACTAAGGAAATGCACCCGATGTACGGCAAGTTCGTCAAAAAGACCACCAAGTTCGTTGCTCATGACGAGAAGAACGAGTGCAGTGTCGGTGACACTGTCCTCATCATGGAAACCCGTCCTCTCAGCAAGACAAAGAACTGGAGATTAGTTGAAATCGTAGAAAAAGTTAAGTAGCAATGATACAGCAGGAATCACGTTTACAGGTGGCAGACAACAGTGGAGCAAAGGAAGTCCTTTGTATCCGTGTTCTGGGTGGTACCCGTCACCGTTATGCAAGAGTGGGCGACAAGATCGTTGTTGCAGTCAAGAGTGCTATCCCTGGCGGTGACGCAAAGAAGGGCTCGGTGTCAAAGGCTGTGGTTGTCCGCACAAAGAAAGAGATTCGTCGTCCGGACGGTTCATATATCCGTTTCGATGACAACGCTTGCGTTCTTCTCAACAACCAGGGTGAGGTTCGTGGAACACGTATCTTCGGCCCTGTTGCAAGGGAGCTTCGCGAGAATTATATGAAAATCGTTTCACTGGCACCGGAGGTCCTCTAATTGATTTAGCATTATGAAAAGAATTAAAAAAGGCGACACCGTATTTGTAAATGCCGGTAACGACAAGGGAAAGACCGGCAAGGTGCTCGAGATTCTCACGGAGAAGAACCGTGCCATCGTCGAGGGCATCAACATCGTGTCAAAGCACACCAAACCAAACGCAAAGAATCCTCAGGGAGGAATCATCAAACAGGAAGCTGGAATCCATATCTCCAACCTTCAGCTCGTCGACCCTGCGAAGGGCGGAGCAACCCGCGTGGGCTTCAAGATTAAGGAGGATGGTACTAAGGTCCGTGTTTCCAAAAAATCAGGAGAGGAGATTAAGTAATGGCAGCAAAGAAACAGACAGCCGCTCCGGCAGCACAGACAGTACCTGCAGGATATGTCCCTGCACTTAAGAAACTCTATAAGGAGGAGATTGTCGACAAGCTTATGAAGCAGTTCGGATACTCTACAGTGATGCAGGTACCGAAACTCGTCAAAATCACCATCAACGAAGGCGTGGGTGATGCAACAGGCGACAAGAAGCTCGTTGACGTAGCTCAGCAGGAGCTTTCAGTAATCACAGGTCAGAAAGCAATCATCACGACATCGAGGAAGGATATTTCAAACTTCAAACTCCGTAAGGGAATGCCTATCGGAACGAAAGTTACCCTTCGCAATGTGAAGATGTACGAGTTCCTTGAGAGGCTCATCCGTATTTCTCTTCCGCGTATCCGCGACTTCAACGGTATCTCAGAGAAGATGGACGGCAAGGGCAACTACACTCTCGGTATCAAAGAGCAGATTATCTTCCCTGAAATCGATATCGATAAGATTACCAAGATTCTCGGAATGGAGATCACTTTTGTGACTACAGCCCAGACCGACGAGGAGGCTCACGCACTTCTTTCAGCATTCGGTCTGCCTTTCAAGAAAAATAACAAATAAAGACACATAAGATGGCAAAAGAATCAATGAAGGCTCGCGAGGTTAAGCGCGCTAAGCTGGTTGCTAAATACGCCGAGAAGAGGAAAGCTCTCAAGGAAGCCGGTGATTGGGCAGCTCTCGACAAGCTCCCTAAGAACTCAAGCCCTTGCCGTATGCACAATCGCTGCTCTCTTACAGGAAGACCTAAGGGTTATATGAGGATGTTCGGCATCAGCCGTATCCAGTTCCGCGAGATGGCAAGCAACGGTCTCATTCCGGGTGTGAAGAAAGCAAGCTGGTAATAACAGAGATACAATTCATTACAATATTTATTAACAATTCGGATATCGGGCACCTCACGGGTGTCGTGAAATCCCACTAAAGGATTTAAAAAATGACTGATCCAATTGCAGATTACCTTACAAGGGTTCGCAATGCCTATTCAGTAGGCAAGAAGATCGTTGAGATTCCGTCTTCAAAGATGAAGCTCGCAATCACCAAGATCCTCTGCGAGAAAGGTTACATCCTCAGCTACAAGGTAGTTGAAGGCACTCCTTTCAACACAATCAAAATCGCTCTGAAGTATCATCCTCAGACAAAGACCGCTGCAATCAAGCACATCGAGCGCATTTCAAGGCCGGGCCTCAGAAAGTATGTCGATGTCGAGAACATGCCGCGCGTTCTGAACGGACTCGGAATCGCGATTATCTCAACTTCAAAAGGCGTCATCACTGACAAGGAGGCAAAGGACCTTAATGTCGGCGGTGAGGTGCTCTGTTATGTTTATTAATTTAAAACTGAAGAATAATGTCAAGAATTGGTAAATTGCCTGTACACCTTCCTGCCGGTGTGACTGTTGAAGTCGCTGCCGGAAACGTGGTTAAGGTTAAAGGACCTCTCGGACAGCTCAGCCAGAAGGTTGACCCTGACATCACTGTCACCGTAGAGGGTAATGTAGTTACATTGGCACGCCCGACAGATCTTCCTCGTCACCGCTCTATGCACGGTCTCTACCGCGCCCTCATCCACAACATGGTGGTCGGTGTTTCAGAGGGATACACAATCCGTCAGGAGCTTGTCGGTGTGGGTTACCGTGTCGAAGTTGCCGGTCAGATGGCAGTCTTTGCCCTCGGTTTCTCTCACGAGATCCACTTCCAGCTTCCGGCTGAAATCAAGGCAGAGGCCGAGCCGGTGAAGAAGGGACAGAATCCTGTGCTCGTTCTCAAGAGCTGCGACAAGCAGCTTATCGGACAAGTCGCAGCCAAGATCCGCTCATTCCGCAAGCCTGAGCCATACAAGGGCAAGGGTATCAAGTTTGTCGGCGAGACGCTTCGTCGCAAGGCCGGTAAATCAGCAGGCGCTAAATAATAGGAGGACTAAGTTATGGCATTGAATAAAATTGAAAGAAGAAAAAGGATTCACTACCGTATTCGTAAAGTCGTTAATGGTACTGCTGAGAGACCGAGAATGGTTGTATTCAGAAGCAACAAGCAGATTTACGTTCAGGTTGTTGACGATTTGAAGGGCATCACCCTCGCGGCTGCCGCTTCAAATGACAAGGAACTTGCGGCTGACTGCAAGGGCAAGACCGGTGTCGAGGCTGCCGCAATCGTCGGAAAGAAGATTGCAGAGCGTGCCCTCGCAAAAGGAATCACTACGATTTCCTTCGACCGTGGAGGCTACCTCTATCACGGACGTGTTAAAAGTTTGGCTGATGCTGCCCGTGAAGGTGGCCTGATTTTCTAAAAATTGAGACTATGGCAAATACAAATGTTAAGAAAGTAAAGACATCTGACCTTGAGCTCAAGGACAGACTTGTTGCCATCCAGAGAGTGACCAAGGTTACTAAGGGTGGTCGTCACTTCAGTTTTGCAGCCATTGTTGTTGTGGGTGACGAGAACGGCGTTGTCGGTTATGGTCTCGGTAAGGCCAATGAGGTCACTACAGCAATCTCCAAGGGTGTAGAGGATGCGAAGAAGAATCTCGTGAAGGTTCCTGTTCTCAACCATACCATCCCTCACGAGCAGGAGGCAAAGTTCGGTGGCGCTCGCGTTTTCATGAAGCCTGCTGCCCCTGGTACAGGAGTTAAGGCCGGTGGTGCGATGCGTGTCGTTTTCGAGTCAGTCGGAATCCACAATGTCCTCGCGAAGTCAAAGGGCTCTTCAAACCCTCACAACCTCGTGAAGGCTACCGTTGCGGCTCTCACTGAGATGCGTGACGCCTACACTGTCGCAGGACTCCGCGGCATTCCTATGAGCAGAGTGTTTAAAGGTTAAGGAGGACTGAACTATGGCAAAAGTAAAGATTACTCAGACTAAGAGTAGGAGCGGTGCTACAAAGAGACAGATTGCGAACCTCGCGTCACTCGGAATCCACAGGCTCCACCAGACCGTTGAAGTCGAGCTCACCCCTGTAACCAAGGGAATGCTTGAGAAGGTTCTTCACCTTGTAACGGTTGAAGAAGTAAAATAATTGGAGGGACAGAATATGAAATTGAATAATTTGACACCTGCAAAAGGTTCTAAGGGAAGAGAGAAGAGAATCGGACGCGGTGAGGGCTCAGGACACGGCGGAACATCAACCCGCGGTCACAAGGGTGCCCAGGCACGTTCAGGCTACTCTCGCAAGAACGGATTCGAGGGCGGTCAGATGCCTATCCAGCGTCGTCTTCCTAAGTTCGGGTTCACAAACCCTACACGTGTTGAGTACAAGGCAGTCAATGTCGCTGTCCTTCAGGCAATAGCTGAGGAGAACAAGCTTGAGGTCATCACGCTTGACGTTCTCAGGGAAGCCGGATATGCCGGAAAGAACGATCTCGTGAAGATTCTCGGTAACGGCGAACTCAAGGCCAAGGTTGAGGTCACTGCAAATGCGTTCTCAAAGAGCGCTGTAGCGAAGATTGAGGCTGCCGGCGGAAAAGCTAACACAATCGAATAGCAATAATGAAGAAGTTTATTCAGACAATCAAGAACATCTTCAAGATTGAGGAACTCAGGAAGAGAATCGGCTACACGCTTCTTCTCATCCTTGTCTATCGTCTCGGAAGCTTCATCGTGCTTCCGGGCATAGACGCTTCCCAACTCGCCAAGATGCAGGACTTTGCTCAGGAGGGTCTCGTCGGCCTTCTTGATATGTTCTCAGGCGGTGCGTTCGGTAATGCCTCTATCTTTGCGCTGGGTGTGATGCCGTACATCTCGGCTTCCATCGTCATCCAGCTTCTTGGTGTTTTCGTCCCTTACTTCCGCAAAATGCAGATGGAGGGCGAAAGCGGACGGAGAAAGATGAATCAGTACACAAGGTATCTCACCATCCTGATTCTCTGCATCCAGGGTCCTGCCTATATGGCTGCTCTTCACCAGCAGGTTCCTGCCAGCGCTTTTGTCGCTGTCAATCAGCTCGGCTGGTCAAACTTCTGGTTTAACCTTGTTTCAACTGTAATCCTCATCGGAGGAACGATGTTCGTGATGTGGCTCGGTGAGAGAATCACCGACCGCGGAATTGGCAACGGTATCTCTCTCATCATTATGGTCGGAATCATCGCACGTCTGCCTTTCGCACTCGGAGCCGAGGTTTCTGCAAAATGGGGAACAGCTGTCGGTGGTATCCTTCTTCTCGTCGTTGAGCTCATCATCCTCTTCTTCGTGTTTGTCGCAGCCATCGCGCTCGTTCAGGCAGTGAGAAAGGTTCCTGTGCAGTATGCGAAGAGAGTTGTGGGAAACAAGCAGTATGGTGGTGTGCGTCAGTACATTCCGATGAAGATCAACGCAGCCGGCGTGATGCCTATCATCTTCGCTCAGGCTTTGATGCTCTTCCCGCTTATTTTCTCACGTTTTGATGCAACCAGAGGTCTTGCAGCAGTTTTCAGCAACTACACCGGATTCTGGTACAACTTCGTGTTTGCGATTCTTGTAATCCTTTTCACTTATTTCTATACAGCAGTAACCGTCAACCCGACGATGATGGCCGAGGAAATGAGGAAAAACGGTGGATTCATCCCGGGTGTGAAGCCTGGCAAGAAGACCGTGGAATACCTTGACTCAATCATGTCGAGGGTGACTCTCCCGGGTTCAATCTTCCTTGCCTTGATCGCTATTCTCCCGGCATTCGCGATGATGCTTGGAGTCAACAACAAGTTCGCGGGCTTCTACGGAGGTACTTCCCTCCTGATTCTCGTCGGAGTCGTTCTTGACACTCTCCAGCAGATTGAAAGCTATCTTTTGATGCGTCATTACGACGGACTGATGAAGACCGGTCGTCTGAAAGGACGTTCAGGTATGTAAAATCGATAAAGTTCATTGGAAATGGTTGCGCCGAAAACAGAGGAAGAAATAGAGCTGATGCGCGAGAATGCTATTCTCGTTTCCAAGACATTGGCGGAAGTCGGTAAGATTGTCGCTCCTGGTGTGACAACTCTCGAGTTGAATAGGGTGGCTGAGACTTTTATCCGTGACAACGGAGCTATACCAAGCTTTCTCGGGTTTGATGGTTTTCCGGCGGCGCTCTGCATGTCTGTAAACGATGTTGTCGTGCACGGTTTCCCGTCCGACTACGTCCTCAGGGACGGAGACATCGTGTCGGTGGATTGCGGAACTTACTACAGAGGATACAACGGTGATTCGGCCTACACTTTCCCGGTAGGGGAAGTGGACGCCGAAACTGCCGAGCTTCTTAAGGTGACGAAGGAATCTCTCTACAAGGGCATTGCAGCAGCGGTTGACGGCGCCCGCGTCGGCGACATAGGACACGCGGTGCAGTCGTATGCGGAGTCGTTCGATTTCGGTGTCGTGCGTGAGCTTGAAGGCCACGGTATCGGCACCCAGATGCACGAGTCGCCCGGAATTCCCAATTATGGGAGACAGGGGCATGGCCCGAAGCTCAGAAACGGAATGACGATTTGTATCGAGCCGATGATTACGGCAGGATCCAGAAACGTGTATTTGGACAAAAATGGTTGGGCAGTCCACACGGCGGATCACCGGAATGCGGCTCACTACGAGCTTACGGTTGTTGTCAGAAAAGGTCACGCGGAGCAGCTGTCCACCTTTGACTTCATCGAGAACAATGTTAAATTTTAATGTGATATTTTATGCCGAAACAATCAGCAATCGAACAGGAAGGCGTCATCATCGAGACTCTGCCGAACGCGATGTTCAAGGTCGAGCTTGAGAACGGTCACGTCATCATCGCCCACATCTCCGGAAAGATGAGGATGAACTACATCAAGATTCTGCCCGGTGACAAGGTGAGAGTTGAAATGTCACCTTATGATTTATCAAAAGGAAGAATTTCTTTCAGATATAAATAAAATATTAGTTATGAAAGTTAAAACATCCATAAAGAAGCGCAGCGAAGACTGCAAGATCGTAAAGCGCAAAGGTCGTCTTTACGTGATTTGCAAGAAGAACCCGAAGTTCAAGATGCGCCAGGGATAATCACTGATTTGTTAACAATTTAAGTATTAGAATAGTTATGGCAAGAATAGCCGGTGTTGATTTACCTAACAACAAGAGGGGAGAGATAGGCTTGACCTATATCTTCGGAATCGGCCGCAGCACAGCGAGGAAGATTCTTTCTGAGCTCGGTATCGATTATGACATCAAGTGCGGTGACTGGAACGATGAGCAGGTTGCGGGCATCCGTAGCATCATCGCCAACGAATACAAGATTGAAGGTGAGCTCCGTTCAAGCATCCAGATGAACATCAAGCGTCTGATGGATATCGGTTGCTATCGTGGCATCCGCCATCGTCTTGGACTCCCTGTCCGTGGTCAGAGCACCAAGAACAACGCCCGTACGAGAAAGGGTAAGAAGAAAACCGTTGCCAACAAGAAGAAGGCAACCAAATAGTCGATGAATTATGGCAAAGAAAACAACAACAGCAAAAAAGAGAGTTGTAAAGGTTGACGCTTGTGGCGAGGCTCATATTTCATCAACCTTCAACAACGTGATCATTTCTCTGACCAACAGTATCGGACAGGTGATCAGCTGGTCCTCTGCCGGAAAGAGCGGTTTCAGGGGATCAAAGAAAAACACTCCTTATGCAGCGCAGGTTGCGGCTGAGGATTGTGCAAAGACGGCCTACGACCTCGGTCTCCGCAAGGTAAAGGCGTATGTGAAGGGTCCTGGTGCAGGACGTGAGTCCGCAATCAGAACAATCCACGGTGCAGGTATCGAAGTCACCGAGATTATCGATGTTACTCCTATGCCGCACAACGGATGCCGCCCTAAGGGACGTCGTAAGGTTTAATGTGTAACAATCTAAAGCAAGAATTACTATGGCAAGATATATTGGACCAAGTACCAAAATTGCGCGTAAGTTCGGTGAGCCGATTTACGGAACGGATAAGGACTTTGAAAAGAGAAATTATCCTCCGGGACAGCACGGACTTGCAAGCAAGCGCAAGAAGAAATCCGAGTACGGCACTCAGCTCAAGGAGAAGCAGAAAGTTAAGTATACTTACGGCGTTCTCGAAAGGCAGTTCCGCAACACTTACGAGAAAGCGTCCCGCATGAAGGGACAGAAGGGTGAGAACCTCCTCTTCCTTCTTGAGTCTCGTCTTGACAACATCGTGTATCGTCTTGGTTTTGCTCCTACAAGGGCGGCAGCAAGACAGCTCGTTCTCCACTGCCACATCACGCTCAACGGGGAAGTCTGCAACATTCCTTCTGCAACAGTGAAGCCTGGTGACGTTGTTGCTGTGCGCGAGAGGTCAAAGAGCCTTGAGGTAATCACCGCAAGTGTCGCTTCCGCAGCGAAGTACTCATGGCTTGAGCTTGACGCGAAGGCGCTTACCGGAAAGTATCTCAATGTTCCTGTACGCGAGGAAATCCCTGAGAACATCAACGAGCAGCTTATCGTCGAGCTTTACTCCAAGTAATAATTAAACACCCAAAAAGCAATTATGGCAATCTTAGCATTTCAGAAACCGGACAAGGTGATTATGCTTGAAGGAACCGATACCGTCGGCCGCTTCGAGTTCAGGCCTTTGGAGCCTGGCTACGGACAGACTATCGGTAATGCCCTTCGCCGTATTCTCCTGTCATCATTAGAGGGGTTTGCTATCAACTCAATCAAGATTTCCGGTGTAGACCAGGAATTCGCCACAATTCCGGGCGTCGTTGAGGGAATGCAGGACATCATCCTGAACCTCAAACAGGTGCGCTTCAAGAGAATGGTGGACACCGTTGATTCGGAGGTGGCAAACATCGTTATCAGCGGAAAGCAAGAGTTTACCGCTGAGGAAATCTCAAAGGGATTGTCTTCTTTCACGGTGTTGAACCCTGACCTTCACATTTGCTCTCTCGAACCGTCCGTGAAACTTGAGATTTCTCTTACAGTTGCAAAGGGACGCGGTTTTGTTCCGGCTGACGAGAATAGGGACGAGAATACGCCTATCGGAACCATTCCGGTGGACGCCATCTACACCCCTATCCGCAACGTGAACTGGACCGTCGAGAACTGGCGTGTGGAACAGAAGACCGACTACGAGAAGCTGAATCTGGAGATTGTAACCGATGGTTCAATCACTCCGAACACGGCTCTGCAGGAGGCTGCAAACATCCTTATCTATCACTTCAAACTGTTCACCGACGACAAAAAGCTCACTCTTGAGAGCACCATTGAGTCTGACTCAAAGGAACTTGACGAGGAGTCACTCCACATGAGACATCTCCTTCTCACCAAGCTTTCCGATATGGGACTTTCAGTGAGAGCATACAACTGTCTGAAGGCTGCTGACATCGACACTTTCGCTGATCTCGTTTCCTACTCAAGAGCCGAACTTATGAAGTTCAGGAACTTCGGAAGGAAATCCCTCAACGAAATCGACCAGTTGGTTGACAAGATGAAGCTTTCATTCGGTATGGATGTTACCAAGTATAATATTGAACAAAAGAAAAAGAACGTATAAAGTATGAGACACAATAAGGCTTTCAACCACCTTGGTCGCAAGAGCGGTCACCGCAAGGCTCTCCTCGCGAATATGGCCACTTCACTCATTCTCCACAAGAGAATCGAGACCACTGTAGCCAAGGCAAAGGCTTTGAAGATGTACGTTGAACCGCTCATCACAAAGTCAAAGGACGATACTACAGCATCCCGCCGTACCGTTTTCAGCTATCTCAAGAACAAGGAGGCTGTCACGGAGCTCTTCCGCACCGTTGCCCCTAAGATTGCTGAGCGTCAGGGTGGATATACAAGGGTTCTCAAGACCGGTTTCCGTCAGGGTGACGGTGCTGACCTCGCAATCATCGAGCTCGTTGACTTCAACGAGGCAGCTCTCGCTTCAACTCCTAAGAAGGAAACCAAGAAGACAACTCGCCGCAGCCGCGCAAAGAAGGCAGAGACCGTAGAGGTCGCTCCTGCAACCGAAGCTCCGGTTGAGACTCCGGCAGAGGCACCTGCAACTGAGGAATAGTCCGAAACCGACTCTAAAGCATCAAAAATCCCCCGAAACCGCAAGGTCTCGGGGGATTTTTGGCTCTGGGGCGTACGGAGGCTGAAATCACAGGAGTCTCCTATTCTTTGGGGCGACCGACCGATTCGCGGAGAATAATCTCTGTGGACAGTTCTATTTGTGAACTGAGTGTTTTTTGACTTCGTATGCTTCCAATTAGGAGCTTCACTGCCATTCGTCCCATTTCTTCAACCCTTTGGCCGATGCGGGTGACGGCGGGAACGAAATAATCGAGGTAGATGTTGTTGTCAAAAGAGACCAGTGAAATGTCATCCGGTATCTTTAATCCGGCTTCCCTGATGGCGCGAATAGCTCCGAGTCCTATGGTGTTGCTGAGCGCAAAAATGGCAGTGGGCCTGTCAGGACTGTTCAGGAGCAGTTTTGTTTCAATGTAGCCGTTCTGTACAGTAAAATCGTTGCCAACGATTTGCTTGTTTTCCTCCAGTCCGGCTTTTTTTAGTGCGGCAAAGTACCCTTCTGTCCTTTTCTTGTTCGGCATCGAATCCAGATTTCCTTGAATGCAGGCGATTTTCTTGTGCCCGTTCCTAATGAGAATGTTTGTCCCATCTACGCCGCCCTGCCAATTGTTTGTCACGACATAGGGAAGTGGCGAATTTTCAAAGTATCTGTCCACAAGGATAATGGGTGCAATCCGTTTATTGAGGTCTTCAAGGTAATAGGGGTCAGAGCCGCAGGGAACGATAATCATTCCTTCCACCTTTCGGGAAACCAAGGCACAAATGGAATCTTTTTGCGCGGATTCATTCTCCATCGTATCAGTGACTATTGTCGTGTACCCGTGTTTCTTCGCTTCTGCAACGATGACACTTGAGATTTCCGCAAAATAGGGATTCGACATATCCGGTACCACGAGCCCGATTGTTTCCGTTTTCCCGTTGCGCAGGTTTTGTGCTAAAATGTTTGGTGTATAACCGAGTTCCGCAGCAATTTCCCGTATGGCTGCCGCGGCTGTCTCTGAAATTCTGAATTTCTCTGCTTTCCCTGTTAGAACTCTTGATACAGTGGATGTTGAGTATCCAGTTTTTTCGGCAATTGTTTCCAGTGTCGGTTTCATACTTGTGGTTATTTTTGCTCGTGTTTATTGCGGCAGCATTTCGATTGCGCAACAAATTTGGCTTGTTTGTGCAAAAATATTCACTTTTTTCATCCCGAAATATGGTTTTGAGGAATAATTTCAGAAATATCGTGAATATATTTGCGCAAACGATTGTGCAAAGTGTCTGCATTCTTTCCACAATCAAAATGAATAACCGCTAATGTAACACTAATATATGGGAAAAATCGTTGTGATCGGGAGCGCGAATACCGATTTGGTAATCAATACCTCGCGCATACCGGAACCTGGTGAAACAGTTCTTGGTGGCAAGTTTATGATGGCTGCCGGAGGAAAAGGCGCAAATCAGGCTGTGGCGGCGCAGAGACTCGGAGCGGACGTCACTTTTGTCGCTTGTGTGGGAGATGACCTTTTCGGTCGAAATTCACTTGAAAACTATCGTAAAGAAGGGATGAATACCGCTTTCGTTTCCGTAAAGGAGGGTGTTCCATCCGGAGTTGCCTCAATATTTGTCGACGCTAAGGCGGAGAATGTGATTGTGGTCGCTCCGGGGGCAAATTCAGAACTGCTTAAAACGGAAATTGATGCGGCAACTGCAGAAATCGCTTCTGCGGATTTTGTGCTTATGCAGTTGGAAACTCCGATGGAAACTGTTGAGTTTGCTGCAACTAAGGCTGCAGAAGCCGGAACAAGAATAGTCCTCAACCCGGCGCCGGCTGCTCTCCTTTCAGATGCTTTGCTCTCAAAACTATGGCTGATTACTCCGAATCGCACTGAGGCCCAACTTCTTACAGGCCTCCCTGTGACAAATGAGCAAGAGGCGGCAACAGCAGCGGAGGCTCTCGCTGCCAAGGGCGTGAAAAATGTTGTGATAACCCTCGGCTCAAAGGGAGCCTATGTGCTGTCTCAAGACTTCCGTGGCATTGTACCGGCAACTCCGGTGAAAGCGGTGGATACGACAGCTGCGGGCGACACCTTCAACGGAGCCCTATGTGTAGCCCTTTCCGAAGGACGCGGAATCAAGGACGCCTGCACATTTGCAGCCAAGGCATCGGCCATATCCGTCACCCGACCGGGTGCCCAGCCTTCGATACCATATAGAAAAGAAATAGTAGAATAATAACCATATAATCAGGAAGCTGCAATGAAAAGATTTGTTTTGATGCTGTCTGCAACCTTATCCATGCTCTGCATCGGTAATTATGCCTATGCGCAGTCCGGTAAGGTGAACGGAACTGTCACAGACGAGAATAAGATTCCGATGACAGGAGCTACCGTTGTCGTTCCGGGTACGCAGAAATATGCCGTTACTGACATCGACGGTAAGTTTTCAATTGATGCTGCTCAGGGTGAAACACTTCGCGTTTCATATCTCGGTTATAACGACTCTGACATTACTGTTACAAGTTCAAAAGTATATGATGTTTCTCTAACGCCTTCGGCAGCAACAATGCTTGACGAGACGGTTGTCATCGGTTATGGTACATCCACAAAAAAGGAAATCACCGGTTCGGTGACCAGCCTTAAGGCCGAAGATTTCGATAAGGGGGCGTTTACAGATGCTTCCGCTCTCCTGCAAGGAAAAGTTGCGGGTCTTTCAATCACCAATCCGAATGGTGCAGACCCTAATGCCTCAATGGAAATACTTCTTCGAGGAACCAACACACTTTCCGCCGGTCAAGGGCCGCTTGTCATTATTGACGGTGTCAGTGGAGCCGATATCCGAAGCATAAACTTTCAGGAAGTTGAGAGTATTGATGTCCTCAAGGATGGTTCTGCAGCTGCGATTTACGGAACACGTGGAACAAACGGTGTCATAATAATAACCACAAAAAGGGCAAAGGCCGGAAAGACATCTGTTGAATATGATGCCCAGGCATCTGTCCAGTCCGTTCTTTCACGCGCCGTGCCAATGACTGCAGAAGAGTTCAAGTATGCGATAGAGAATTACAAACCGGCTTTGTCGTCTTCTCTTTATGGCGCACAGACAGACTGGTTCAAGGAGGTCACACGTACACCATTCTCCCACAGACATTCTCTCGCTGTTGCCGGAGGTTCCGATGCCTTTTCTCACAGAACGACTTTGAATGTCGAGCAGAATCAGGGACTTCTCAAGAACAACAATGCAGAGAAATACCTCATTAAAACCAATATCCATCAGGATGCCCTTCAAGGTTGGCTCTCTTTTGACTATAATCTGAGCTATGGGAAACGTAAATATGAGGGAACCCGTACAGGTATATTCCGTCAGGCGTTTTTCCATAACCCTACGGAACCGGTTTATGATGAGACAGATACGGAGCATGGCGGCTATTACACGGTTTCTTCGATGGACTATTACAATCCGGTGGCTATGCTTAACGAAAGAAAGAGCAGTTATGATGTGGATGCAGTTTCTGCCAACGGACGTGCAACCCTGAACATCCTTCCTGTAAAGGGCTTGAAATGGGATAATTTTGTTGCGTGGACGATGGAAAACAGCCGTTATACCGATTATAAGACCAAGTACTATCCGGGTGAATGGGGATTGAACGGCTCGGCCGAGATTGCCAATTCGAGAACTTACGACATCCAATATGAGAGTACAATCCAATATAGCGGACAGTTCGGCAAACACTCCGTACAGGCAGTTCTCGGTTATTCTTACGAGCAGCAGAATTCTGACAGTTCTTCTGCGGGGAACTATGACTTTGACACGGATTGGTTCGGTGTGAATAATCTTGGCGGTGGAAAGGCTCTTCTCAGCGGTAATGCAAGTCTGGATTCTTATAAGGAATCGAATCGCTACATTGCATTCTTCGGCAGGGTGATGTATAATTATGATGAGAAGTATATAGCTTCCGTTTCATTGCGCCGCGACGGTTCGAGCCGTTTTGGAGTGAACAATAAATGGGGATGGTTTCCGGCAGTGAGCTTAGGTTGGCGAATCTCTCAAGAGAATTTCCTCAAGGATGTGAAGTGGCTTGACGAACTCAAGTTGCGTGCAGGTTTCGGAATGACTGGAAACCAGGACTTTGCAAACTATAAGTCCCTCTTCCTCGTCAAGACCAGCGGAAACTTCTACTATGATGGTAAATGGTCAACTGCATATGCTCCTGCGAGCAACGCCAACCCTGACCTTTCTTGGGAGAAAAAAGCAGAGTATAATGTGGGTTTGGACTTCTCGTTCTTCAAAGGTCGTCTCAGCGGTACTTTGGATTATTACTATCGTCTCACCACTGACCTCCTTTACAACTACACAGTTCCGGTTCCTCCATACGATTATTCGACACTCTTTACAAATGTCGGTAAAATCAGTAACAGCGGTGTTGAACTTACTCTCAGCGGAATCCCTGTCAAGACCAAGAATGTAAGCTGGCTCACTACTCTCACATTCGCACATAACGCCAACAAACTCGTTTCATTCACAAACGACGAATTTGCCGGTCAGGAATATCGCATAGGATGGCTCAATACCCCACTTGGTTGTTACTGTCAGCGACTTATTGAAGGCGAGAGTATAGGAACCTTTTACGGACCGGAGTATGACGGTTTGAGATCGAGTGGAACGATTAAGGTGAAACAGGCCACTGAGAAGGAGTGGGTGAAACTTGGAAGTGCCTATCCTGTGTGTGACCTTGGTTGGAGCAACAATCTCAAACTTTGGGACTTCACTCTGAGCGCAACTTTCCGTGCATCCATCGGTGGCAAGGCCTTCAACCAGATGAGGGCTGTGCACGAGTGCGTAAATGAACTGGGATTGAAGAATGTACTCGGAACTTGGTTGGATGAGCCGGAATATACCGGGAAGGTGGTGTATTGTTCAAAATATCTTGAAGATGCATCTTTCCTCAAACTTGACAATCTCACTTTGAGTTATAATGTCCCGTTGAAAAACAGGAGTTTTGTAAAGAGTCTGGGCTTTTCGCTGACCGGCCAGAACCTCTTTGTTCTTACCGGCTACAAGGGAGTGGATCCGGAAGTCAAGAGAAGTGGTTTGACTCCTGGAATTGAAGGATTGAGTTACTATCCGAGAACAAGAGTATTCACATTGGGTGCAAGCATTAAATTCTAAGGAAATGAAACGTCTTTTCACAATATCTGCGGTTGCGGCAATGGTTGCCGTGTCCTGCACAAATCTGGATGAGGAAATATATTCCCAGATTCCGAAGGATACATTTCTCAGCGACGACGCAAATGTCGCTCTATACACGTCAAGACCTTACACGTCTTTACAGAGTTGGGGTTCTGAACAGAGTATGCTCACTCTCATATTCCAACTTTCCAATGAGACGGCAATCCCGAGAGCATTTAATGGCAGTTGGGCGGAAGCGAGATACAGTGAGCTTCAGAGACATTCAATACCGGCAGGAAACAAACTTGTACGTTGCGGATGGGACTTCTGCTTTGACGGCATTGCCGCTTGCAATGACGCGATATATGAGTTACAGAGAGTGAAAGAGCAAACTGAAACAGTGTTGAAAAGCGCTGCTGAAATCAAGGTTTTGCGTGCCTATTACTATCTTCTTGCCGTGGACTGTTGGGGGAATGTACCGTTCTCTATTGACAAGGCACAAACAGGCTATCCTGAACAGAAGGACCGCAAGTTTATGCTCAAATTCATTGAGGATGAAATTAAGGAGAATATTGACCTTCTCGACGAAAACGTGTCATCTGTGACTTATGGAAGAGTTACAAAAGGCGTGGCACAGTTCCTTCTTGCAAAGATTTACCTCAATTCTGAGGAGTGGACCGGTGTTGCACGCTATGACGAGGCAGAAAAAATATGTTCCGACATAATGACCGGAGGACAATATAAACTGGCTTCCACTTATGCCGCAAATTTTGCGATTAACAACGAGAATGGTCCGGAAGCAATTTTCGCTATCCCTCACAGCAGTGTTTACACCAATTATGCCTTCTATATCTATGTGATGACATTCAACGATGACCTGCAGAAGGCTTTCAATATCGGTGACACTTGGAACGGTTCACTTATGGCTCAGCCGGATTTCTTTGACTCTTATGAGCCTGGAGATACCAGAAAGTCCGACACTTGGCTCTTTGGGCAGGTTTATAACCCGGACGGAACGAAATATCAGTACAAAGAAGTTGTAGTCGATGCATCCGGAAGTCAGAGTACTGTGTTTAAGGATTATGTTTTGTCAGGCTCGCCGATTGATGAGAGCAAATATGTCAATGGCATAGGGCGTTTTGAGGGCGCGCGAATAATAAAATGGCCATATCAGACCGACGGCACATTGAATTCTTATAGGATTTCGATGGAAAACGATTTCTATCTTATGAGGTACTCCGATGTTGTCCTGATGTATGTCGAAGCGCTTGTGCGTCAGGGAAGAGCCGCCGATGCTGCCGCTGTACCTGAATTTATCAAGATAAGGGAGCGCGCCGGGCTTTCGGCTATGAGCGCATCAGAGCTTACACTCGACAACCTTTTGCTTGAGCGTCAGCACGAACTCGCTCTTGAGGGATGGTCACGCCAGGATTTGATTCGTTTCGGTAAGTATACAAAGGCTTGGTGGGCAAAACCGGAAGGTGCGGACTATATGAAACTTTTGCCGATTCCAGATTTGAGGATGGGAGATAATCCTAATCTCGTTCAGAATGACGGTTATAAAAAATAATGTTACATGAAGAAGAGAATCGTATTTTTATTCGTTTCGGCTCTCCTTTGCCTGGTGAGTTGCACCGGAACTTCTGAGAACGAAAAGGCTATATCTTTTGAAGAACTCAGAAGCAAGATTGCCGGAGCTTGGCTCGGGCAGGTGGTGGGAAATATCTATGGACTTGAGTATGAAAACAAGTTCGTTGAGCAGCCGGGCGAGGGGCCTTTTGTCTGGAATAAGGCTATGCGTAAGATGACAGCGGTTGACGGCGCATTCTCAGACGACGACACTGATGTGGAATATATGTATCTGCTGATGATGGAGAAATATGGCGTACATCCGACATACGAACAAATGCGTGAGGGTTGGATGTACCACATCAGAGACCGGGTGTGGCTTGCCAATAGGGCGGCCCTCGGAGCGATGCATTACGGACTCACTCCTCCGTTTACGGGAGCGGAAGCGAATAATCCTCATTGGTTTCAGATAGACCCTCAGCTTATAAATGAAATATGGTCTTATACTGCACCGGGAATGGTGTCTTATGCTGCCGGCATTTCAGATTGGGCTGCACGCATCACCAGCGACTCCTGGGCGACTTCTCCAACAGTGGTCTATGGAGCGATGTATTCCGCTGCGTTCTTTGAGTCGGACATAAGAAAACTTATGGAAGGTGCTCTTGAGTATCTTCCTGAGGATGACAGATTTGCGCAGACGGTGCGTGAATGTATACGCCTTTATGACGAGAATCCGGAGGATTGGCACGATGCGAGGGCTTTCATTAAGGAAAAGTATTATGACGAAGAGCCATCCTTCACGAAAACCATCTGGAATGCCAACCTTAACGGTGCGATGGGTATGCTTGCCCTTCTTTATGGCCAAGGGGACATTGAAAAGACTCTCAATATTGGTTGCGCTCTAGGTTTTGATGCCGACAATCAGACGGCGACGACTTGTGGAATATTGGGCGTAATCAATGGAGGTGAAAGTGTTCCTACAGAATGGTCAATGCCTTTTGAACATTGGACCAAGCCATTCAATGACAGGTATATAAATGTGACAAGGTATGACCTTCCGGACGCATCCATCGATGATATGATTGACCGCACAGTGGAAATAGCCGCAAAAGTCGCGGTCGCTAATGGTGGACGTGTTGAAATGCGTGATGGAGTCAAATATCTCGTTGTAAATACGGCTGCCCGGTTCAAGGCTCCTCTTGAATTTTGTGTCGGTCCTCAGCCGCGTATCGTGTGTGGAGAACCTGTGGAATATGATTTCAGCTGTGTTACTAACAGGCAGTACAAATGGAGGATAGTTGAGGGAAGACTTCCCCAGGGCTTGAAATTCGACAACGGACGTCTGAGCGGCACCACTTCTGAGAAAGGCGATTGGAAAATCAAACTCTCGCTTTCAGATGGCAAGAAAACAATCACCAAGGATTTTGTACTTACAGTTCGCGGACGCAATATTGCACCGGAGGGGAATGTTGTGGCCTCTGTTAGGAAAACAAATTTTGATGTTTTTGAATCTTGCTGGCTCACAAATTCCAGAGCGTACTATGCGGATAGCGTCAATGTCATAAATGATGGGGTGCTGTCCGGGGCAGGTTCGGTTTTCTGTTCTTTGACATCAAAATCAAATGCTCCAAGACAGGATTGGTTCGGCTATACTTGGGATGAACCGAGAACTTTTGACAAGGTGGCGTTCCGTTATGGCTGTCTTGAGGAGTTTGGCGGATGGTACGACAATATGAGAATTGAGGCCCTTGATGATAATGGGAATTGGGTCCCTGTCACTTCTTCAGTTTCGCCGGCGCTTCCTAAAAGCAATGTAGTGTTCATCCAACCGCATAACGCAGAGTTCCTGTTCAGTTTCCGTCCTATCACTTCTCGTGGAGTCAGGGTAATTGGAGATGACCACGTTGAAAAGCATTGGCATAAATACACCAAAGATGTTTCATCTTTCATATCCGTGTCTGAAATTGAAGTTTACGAGGCGGACAAACCTGAAATGACAGGATTGGTGACAATGTCCAAAGAAGAACTTCGGGACAGAATCGAAGGCGGCTGGGCAGGCCAGACCATCGGTGTCGTCTATGGCGCTCCGACTGAGTTCAAGCACCAGGGAACGCTCATCCCCGATTCTCAGCCGATTTCTTGGGGAGAGGGATATGTAAAATACTGGTGGGACCGCAAACCGGGTCTGTTTGACGACATCTACAATGATCTCACTTTTGCCGAGGCATTCAATGAGTACGGGCTGGATTGCACGGCTTCCGAACTCGCGATGAAATTCGCTTATGCCGATTATCACCTCGCCCACGCAAATCAGGCAGGACGCTATAATGTCCGTCAAGGAGTGATGCCTCCGATGTCCGGAAACTGGTTGAACAATCCTCATGCGGATGACCTTGACTTTCAGATTGAAGCAGATTTTATCGGTATGATGTCCCCCGGAATGATGAATCAGGCACTTGATATTGCTGATAAAGTCGGGCACATAATGAATAGCGGTGACGGTTTCTATGGAGGTGCATTTGTTGCCGGGCTTTATTCATCGGCATTTGTGCTTCGCAATCCGTCCGATATTTTGGATGCGGCTCTTGCGGGAATTCCGGAGGAGAGCAGTTTCTGGCAGTGCGTGAACGATGTTCGCAAGTTCCATAAGCTTTATCCGGATGACTGGAAACAGTGCTGGTTCGAGATTTTGAAAAAATGGGGCTCGGACACCGGTTGCCCGAAAGGCGTATTCTTAAGTTTTGACATTGACGCGAAATTGAATTCCGCATACGTCGCAATGGGGCTTCTCTATGGAGATGGCGATTTTGCGAAATCAATCGAGATTGCCACACGTTGCGGTCAGGACAGTGATTGCAATCCGGCAACGGTTGGTGGCGTGCTCGGAGTTATGTACGGAAAGAAAGCCATTCCTGATTTCTGGAAACTTCCTCTTGAAGAAATCTGGGATAAAGATTTTGAGGGAACCGACGTTTCTTTGGCAAAGGGCTCTGACTACTCTTTTAAACACGCTCTCGAACTGATTTCTCGAAACGGGGGAGAGGTTACTGCTGATGCAGTGCGGATTCCGCAGCATTCTGTGGCAGTTCTTCCGCTTGAACAGAACTTTATTGATACCTATCCGATATTCCGTGACCAGAAAGATGCTTGGATGGAAAAGGAATATGAATTCGATTTCAATGGAAATGGTTTCTGTATTTGGGGTAATCTTGTCTGCTTGCGTGGAATTAGCCGCGATTATGCAGATAGGGTTTCTAAGAAGCACGTAGGTTCTGAGGTCTTTGCAATGGCCGAGCAGAACGACGACTATGTGGCTGAAATAGAGGTCTGGATTGACGGAGTTCTTGACCAAGTCTCAGTCCTTCCGATGCGCGGAACTTCCAGAAAATTGGAGCCGGCGTGGAAATACAGAATGGATGAGGGACATCACACAGTCAAAATGATTTGGCGTAATCCACGTCCCGAGACATATCTTTTGCGCATAAATGCAATTCAATATTATTCGGAACATCCTGTAACCAACCCATATTATCACAATTAACTTCAAAAAGAAATTCTAAAAATCGATTTGAACAATGAATAAGGGATTTCATTATATTCTTGTTGCTCTTCTTGCCGTATCCTGTTGCGGTAAAACCATTGTGCCCTACGGGGAAACGGTTGTAATTCCGGAAGATGTGCTCGCAGATAAAATACGAGGAGGTTGGTTCGCCCAGACAATAGGCTGCACTTATGGCGGTCCGACAGAATTCAAATTCAAAGGAGGCCTGATTCAGGACAGTGAACCTATTCTGTGGTATGATGACTATATCTACGAAACCTTTGTTGAAGACCCGGGTTTGTATGACGATGTCTATATGGATCTTACTTTCCTTGAGGTAATGGCAGAAAACGGACTTGACGCTCCTGTCGGGCTGTATGCGGAGAGGTTTGCCAATGCTGATTACAAACTTTGGCACGCCAACCAGGCAGCCCGCTATAACATCCTCAATGGCTTAATGCCTCCGGAGTCCGGACACTGGAAGAATAATCCTCACGCAGATGATATTGATTTTCAGATTGAAGCTGATTTTATCGGAATGTTATATCCCGGAATGGTGAATTCCGCATCAGAATGCTGTGACCGTATAGGGCATATTATGAACTATGGAGAAGGATGGTACGGCGGTGTGTTTATCAGTGCGCTCTACTCTCTCGCTTATGTTTGTGATGATATTCCGACTTTGGCCAGTGAGGCGGTGAAGATAATCCCGGAGGGAACGAAATTCCGTTCTTGCATTGACGATGTAATCAGGTTTCACGCTAAATACCCACAGGATTGGAAACAGTGTTGGTTTGAGATTGACAAACTCCATAGTTTCGACATCGGTTGCCCGGAAGGCGTTTGGAATGGGTTTAACATTGACGCAGTTATTAATTCGGCTTATGTGGTGATTGGCCTGCTCTATGGCGAGGGCGATTTCGAAAAGACTATGGATATTGCCACCCGTTGCGGACAGGATTCTGACTGTAATCCGGCTTCAGCGGCAGGTGTGCTCGGAGTTATGAAAGGCTACGATGCCATTCCGGAAAAGTTTAGAACGGCAGCGGAGAAAATAGCTTCCCTGCCATTCCCTTACACGAGCTTGAGTCTTGAGGAAACTTGTGCCAAAAATATGGACTTGATTAAAACAGCTGTTGCCGGAAATGGCGGTTCCGTTTCTGAGACAGGAATTTCGTTCAATGTTCAAGTCCCTCAACAAGTGGCGTGGGAACAGTCGTTCGAAGGCATTAGGCCGGTGGGGAAGGTTGTTCTTAAGAAACGCTTTACAGATTCGGTGGAACTTAAGTTTACAGGTAATTCAATTGTGGTGGAGGGAAGCGTGGTCAAGACAGGACACAGCAGCGATGACTACAAGGCTCGCATTCAGGCTTGGCTCGATGGCAGTCTTGTGGAAGAGTTTGTTATGCCGTATGATTATATAACACGTAAATATGAGATATTTTCGAAATACTGCTTTGACAGCGGAAATCATAGTCTGGTTCTGAAACTTCTCAATCCTCATCCGGATTTTGCAATCAATGCGCAGGAAATGGTAATTTATGGTAAAGATGAATAGGTTTAACGGAATATTTTTCTTGCTGACACTTCTCTTTTCAAGTGCTGTGGGCTGCAGCTCCAAGCGCATCCTTCCGGACAATCCCGGGCCATTTCAGCGATATACTCAAGAGATTGTGATGCACAGCGAAATATTGGGGAAAGATGTCAAATTTGGTGTGCTGTTGCCCGAGAGTTACCGCGACGATGCTGACAGACGCTATCCGGTCGTCTATATGCTTCACGGATATGGCGACAATCATATGTCTTGGAATGGAAAATACCTCCACGCGAATGCAAGGATTCAAGCTCTGGAGAAAAATGGCCTGAGCGAGATGATTTACATTTTTCCGGCCGGCTACAATTCATATTATTGTAATTACTACAATGGAAAATACAATTATATGGATATGTTCGTTCAAGAACTGGTGCCTCACGTGGACAAATCTTTCCGGACTGTCGCGGACAGGGAACACAGGGCTTTGACCGGCTATTCTATGGGCGGGTTTGGAGCGATGGTTTTGGCTGAAAAACACCCGGAACTCTTTTCGTGCAGTGCTCCGTTGAGTATGTCTTTCAGGACAGACGCACAATATATGACGGAGTCCGGAAGCGGTTGGAACGGACAGTGGGGACGGATTTTCGGGGCCGTCGGACAGTTCGGCACAGCCCGACTGACTGATTATTATCTCGACCATAATCCATACAGGCAGTTCTGTGATGCCAACCGTGCTCAATTGGAGACGGTGAAGTGGTTCTTCACTTGTGGAGATGACGAGGAACAACTCCTGATTGCAAACGATTCTCTTCACGTAATACTTCGTGACAGAAGTTTCGCCCACGAATTCCGTGTAGAAAACGGCGCTCACACATCTTCGTATTGGATGGATGCACTCAATGAAGTCCTTCCGTGGATGGATTGTTGTATGAATGGCGCGGCATCTTGGCCGGAGTGCAGCCGTGCGGTTTATTCGAAGCAGACAGTTTCGTTTGAAGAGGACGGCAGCCTGAAGTCTTCGCTTTTCGCTTCTGAAGGCAACGGCGTCGGCGTGTTCTTTTTCCACAAAGGATTGTCTGTGACGGAAGTGGAGGAGGCTATGTCGGTGGTTTATACGCCCAGCACCAAGGCCAACTTCATATATCTTCCTTGCGACCTTTCTAAAAAAAGTGCAGAAGAGTGGATTAGGATATATACTGAGAAATACACGATGTCTTCAAAAGCGGTTGTCGCTTTGGGGGAGGCCGGTGAGGATGCTGTGGCATTGAGGAATGGTTTTGTCTGGATTGTGCTTGCAGATGCTTCTGTACCTGAATTTGAAACAGAAAGAGGACAAAGATGGTATTTTGCACAAACGGATGATTCTCCGTTTTATCAGGGAATGGACAATCTGTATCGTTCCTGCAAACGAAGCGGAGCCGCATTCGAATACCGGGTGATAGACGGCAGTGGAAACGCAGCAGAGGACAGACTCCGGGAGCTTTCTAAACTCAAATCATATATGACTTACTAACTTTTTATTAACAATATTAAAACTACAAAACAATGAAAAAGTTTTTTGCAATCGCTGCTATGGCAGCTGTGACAATGTCCTTCATTTCTTGCGAGAAGGAAGGCTCAAAGGACAATGGTAATGGTGACGATTCGGGACAGGTTGTCCGTACTTACAGAGTGAAGACTATGGGCGACAACTGGAGCGATCCATACACTTTTAGCTATGACGCTCAGGGTCGTGTAGCATCCATCGTCAGCAAAACAGACAACCGCGTGTTTGAGTACTCGAGCAACACGTTGACAATCAAGAATAACGATAAAGTTGAATACACCATGACCCTCAATGCCGACGGTTTCGCGACCAAGGTTACCAATGCAGACCATACTTGGGATATACAGTATGACGCCAAGGGCTATCTCGTCGAGGCCAAGAAGGACGGAGTGAGGTGCACCTCGCAGTCAATCGAGGACGGCAACATCCTCTACTGGACACGCTATGACAAGGATAATGATTTCTGGCGAATGAAGCAGGCCACCTACTTGTCAAAGAAGAACACTTGCTGCCTTCAGACTCACTATGCAGAGGACCTCGGTTTCAAGAGATGGGCATGGGAAGCACGCCTCTTCGGAAACACATCCGTAAATCTCATGGAATCCTGCGTGTGGATGAATTTCGGCGATGTGAAGGCAGCCAAGACAGCTGTCTATGTTTATGAGACTGACAACAATGGTCTTATTACTAAGGAAGTAAAGTGGTACGGCGTATGGAATGAGACCGACACCACGGGAATGGAGGAGGATACCACCACTTCATTCACTTGGGAAAAGATTGAATAGTAAATAAGTGTTCTTGTTGCATAGGCGGCATTGTCGAGTCTATCCGGCAGTGCCGCCTATGTTAATAGATTCCACTTCTTTAGTTTTTCCAAATCGAGATTTAAACCATACCGCTCTATATCAATATCGTGGATTCCTTCAAGGCCGAATTGATGCCCAAATTCAATAATTTTTTGTAGGGTTTGGCTAAGAATCGTTATCTTAGCGAAAATGTTTGAACTATGGCAAAGAAAGAATTTTTTTTGATTTCTGTATTCCTGTTGATGTTGGCATCTTGTACGCAGGTTTCAAAACCGCAGCCTGTCATCTTCGATACGGATATGGGAAATGATGTCGATGACGCGCTTGCGCTCGCGATGCTCCACCGCTATGCCGATGAGGGGGAGGTTCAGCTTCTCGGGGTTATGATTAACAAGAATGATCCTGCCTCTGCGGAGTATATAGATATGGTGGACAGCTATTATGGATATGGTTCCGTTCCGATTGCGATTGCGGAAAGACCGGCGGACTCGAGTGCGGACGGACGCAATGCCGCAGGGCAGAATTTCGTGGAGGCAGTGGTGTCGAAGTGTGGTTTTTCTCGAAGTGTGAAGGATTATTCGGCGCTGCCTTCCGCAGTGAAACTCTACCGTCAGTTGCTTGCGGGACAGCCTGACCGTTCTGTTACAATCATCTCCACCGGATTCTCGACAAATCTTGCGGCTCTGCTCGACTCTCCTGCGGATGACATATCCCCGCTGACAGGACACGAACTTCTATCGCAGAAAGTGAAACTTGTGTCCGTGATGGCTGGCAATTTCCGGGAAGAGGGGCAGGATAGATTTCCTGAATACAATGTTGTGAGAGACATTCCATCCGCACGGAAATTTTTTGCCGAATGTCCTGTTCCCATCGCTGTCTCCCCGTTCGAACTCGGTTGGAAAATTTGCTATCCGGCATCCTCAATTGAGTCCAATCTCGGCTATGATACACTGAATCCGGTCGTTGAGGCTTACAAGGATTATCTTCCTATGCCCTACGACCGTCCGACCTGGGACCTGACCTCGGTTCTCTATGCCGTGGAAAAACCGCAGGAGTTCAGCACAGGTTCTTTGGGTACAGTTTCCATTGATGATAGCGGGATGTCAACATTCACTGCATCTGAAAGTGGTCTGCATCGGATTTTGTCTGTGGCGCCATCTGCCCGTCAATCCATTCTCGATCGTTTGGTTGAGCTTACGACAAAGGCAAATTGACGACATTATTGGATGACACTCAATTTCTTCAGTTTTTCCAAATCAAGATTTGTGCATTTGGCAACAATGTCGGCAGGAACACCAGCTTGAAGGAATTTTTGTGCGGTCTGGAGTACGGCTTCTTCTCGCCCTTCTTCTCGCCCTTCTTCTCGTCCTTCTTCTCGCCCTTCCCGTCGGGCGGCTTTAATCATACCTTTGGTTCTGAAATCTTCCAACATAATCCTTGTATATAATTGTTTCTGCTCTTTGTTGAAGTTGGCGACTTTCGCGGCTTTGAACAGTCTCAACATCATCCTATCCTTCACCCAATCAGGCACTTCGGGCATTTGTCCCATGTTCTTGAACATATAGCACCAACGATCAAGGTCGGTTTTGCACTGCTTGGGTGTCTTGTCGAAACGAGCCAATGCTGCAAATATAATACAAATAGTTGCAGGTGCAAGTTCGTGAGTCGATTTTTCCATCATTGTGTATGATGAATAGAGTCTTGGGGCGTATAAAATTCCGTCCTCTTCCTTTGGCTCTCCGGCGAGCAGTATTATGACATATACCGGCTTTAGGTCTGAACTTTCGCCCCCACGCTTAAGGTTGTCGTAATAGATTCGGCTTGCGTAACCCATAAATCTTTTGAACAAATCGTCTTCGCTGCATCTTTGGACTTCGAGGTCGAAGGAAATTCCTTTGTCATCGACTGCACACAAATCGACTACCGATTTCTTTCCTCCATTGCTGACAGGGACGAATTCTGTTGGTTTCAGTTTGATACTTTTGACTGTTCTTTCTCCTTGTAGCATCACATTGATTAAATCAACGAGCAGGTCTTCATTGTCACGACAGGTGAAGATGGTTTTGAAGCCCGCGTCCGATAGTAGGTCTGCGAATATGGTGCTACCGAGAATCTTGGTTTCAATCTCATCAATGTCGTCATAGACCTCAAATTCATTCGCATCCAAATATGTTTTGTTCTCTTCCATATTATTACAGTATTGTATAAATATCCTTTTGTTGTTCGCAGATGGCGATTGCAATAGTCGGAAGAAAAAATGGTATCATCACCAGACATAAAAAGTTTTTCTTTTTCTTTATGGTTTTTCTTTTTCTTTATGTTCTGATGCAGATTTCTTTCTTGTTTTTGCGCAAGTAATGATGGACTTGCGCAAAATAATTTTGATGAGAAGTTGAATTTAATCCCTTTTGCGGGTTGTTTTTAACGAGAATTGTTGATAATTTTGCGCAAACGATTGTGCCGGATGTCGGCACATTTTGTTCAAGACCGATATATTATTAACACATCAAATCTGATACTATGTTTATTGCAAACAGTCAATTTTTGGCGGTCATCCTTTGTTTCATCACAATGCTCTGTTGGGGCTCGTGGGGAAACACACAGAAAATGGCCGCGAAGAGCTGGAGATATGAGCTCTTCTATTGGGATTACGTGATAGGAATGGTTCTGTTTTCCCTGATTCTTGCCTTCACGCTCGGCTCGTTCGGCTCGGAAGGACGTCATTTCATCGATGACCTCGCTCAGGCCGACATCAACAGCATCGCGTGGGTTCTTCTCGGTGCGGTTGTTTTCAATGTCTCCAACATCCTTCTTTCGGCATCGACTTCCAAGGCCGGAATGTCGGTGGCTTTCCCTCTCGGAGTGGGACTCGCTTTGGTTATCGGAGTTGTCAACAACCTTATTTTCCATCCGAAACCTTCGACAAACATACCGCTCCTGCTTGTCGGTGTCGCTCTCGTCGTTGTTGCAATCGTCTGCAATGGAGTCGCTTCGGGCAAGGTCGACAAATCTGAAAGGGACCCGAGGGAAAACCGTATGGGACTGATTTATGCAGTTCTTGCCGGCGTGATAATGTCCTTCTTCTCGGCGTTGGTCTATAACGGAATCGACATCAACAACATACACAACCCGGCTGCGGGAATGCTCACTCCATATTCCGGAACGGTGATTTTTGCCTTCGGAGTCCTCATCAGCAACTTCCTCTTCAACTGTGTGTTCACGCTTAATGACTCCTCAAAGCCTGGTGTGAGGTTTGCGGACTATTTCAAGGGTGATGCGAAGACCCATCTCGTCGGCATGCTCGGTGGTGCAATCTGGTGTCTCGGTACCGGTCTCAATTATGTGTCGGCAGGCACAGCCGGAGCAGCTGTCAGCTATGCCCTCGGTCAGGGAGCTCCGCTTATTGCCGCCATTTGGGGCGTGTTCATTTGGAAGGAGTTCAAGGGTGCTAAAAAGAGTGTGAACTGGCTTCTCGCCCTTATGTTCGTCCTCTTCATTGCAGGTCTTGGCTTGATTATCGCTTCAGGTAACTAAGAAACCTTCAAAAAATAACCTGCATCATCTTTCTCATTCTTTTCGGTCTATATTTATTTTCTCATCAGTCGTGTACCTCCAGTACACTCCTTCTTCCAAAAGAAATCTATACTCGAAAATAATTGACAAATCTGAAGCAGTTTATTTTTTTCATGTTTCTAAAAGAAGAGGTGCTCCAAATTGGAGCACCTCTTCTTTTCTAAGATCAGTCTTTGTTTTTGACCGGGACTTCGATGCCGCTCGGCCAGACTACCTTGTCGGGGTAGTGGGCGGTGGCGTCGTTGCCGTTGCCGGTCCAGTCTCTTACTGTGGCGCCGGAGCCCTCGTTGAACTTCCAGTAGGCGCAGAGGCCCGGGGTGGTCGGATCTACATCGTACATATTGCGGTAGATTTCCTCCTGGGTGCGGACTGTCCGCCAGATGCGCACCTCGCAGATTTCACCGTCGAGCATACGGGACATATCGTCCGGTTCGCCGTAGGAATGGCCGATTTTGAACATAAAATCCTTGCCATAGACCTGCTTGCCGAGGTTGATGTCCTCCGACTTGCCGTAGTTGTCGATAGAAGAATAGAGCTGTCCGTCGACGTAGATAGCGGCCGTGCGGGTCTCGGTGTCGTGGGTGATGGCGAGATGGTACCATTCGCCTGCCTGGAGAAACTTGGTTTTGTCCGCTGCCGGGAACTTGATTTCGTGGACTGCGAACTGGAGCTGCTGCTGAGGGAAATTTGCATCACCGAAACGGAAGAGACAGTACTGCTCGATACCCATAATCGTGGAAATGTCCTTTTTGTCGTCTCCGAAATCGTTCACACGCACTATCGCCTCGTAGGTCAGTTGCTTCATATCATTAACCACTCCTGCGGTCGGGCTTCCCGGAGTGCCGGCCTTCTCGTCCGGACCGTCGAAACCACGGACCTCGAAATAGTTGTTCTTCAGGCTCACGGCCGAGGTGATTGCGCTTGAACGGCGCACCACATAGCAGACAGTGCGGGAACCTTCCAAAATCCCCACTCCGCCGGAGACCGTGCTGATAGTCACAGGGAGCAAGTAGCCCTTGTCAAGTTCGAGCTCGGTGAGAGCCGTGAAATCGAGACTGGTGCTCCTGGAACGGGATTTCCCCGCAGGGATGTGCAGAGACGACTCCGCGAGGGAGTAGTGCTTAGGGTCGAGGAGGCTGTAGTCTCCCCCGAGACGAGCGTTGTAGAGCGACACGAGCGAAGGCGCCACTTCAATTTTCACTTCCACGTCTCCGGCATTAGGATATGCCATCACAGCGGAAAGCGAACGGCTGCCTGTCTCTGTCACATTGTTAAAAGTGAACTGGCTCAGTTCTTTAACCTGAGCGGCATCGATATAGACCACATTTTCAAAAGGAGAATCCTTTGTGTAGTCCTTCTTGCAGCATAGGGTCGAAAGCATAAGCAAGACCGATGCAAACAAGAAAAGGATGTAGTGTATTTTTTTCATAATTGTCAGTGCATAATTATTAAATAATCATCTGAAGGACTGAGATTTATATTCTTCGGGAATCGACACTTACCAATCTTTGAAATATCTATTGTACCCGTTTTCAAAATGTGATGTCATTGGAACCATATCATATGAATACTTTTCAGTTCTTACTCTCCAGCGTCCATCAGCTCTTTGAGTGTAATATCTAGCTTGATCCGCAATGAAGTTCACATAATTAAATAAACCGGCAGGCTTACCTTCGTAATCACCGGCAAGTTTTCCCGTGATATCCGGATAAATCACATACATCTTATTCTTCATTCGACCATCTCTTTTCCATAAGAAAATATTCACTGATTGCTGTTGTGACCTGTCAAAAGAAGCTGAAGCCATCGGTATTACAATGCTACCATATTTTTCCCGAGAAAAACCGGCAATAGGTTTTCTCGTGAACTTACTGTAGGGATTCTCCGCCTCCCACGGTTCTACAATATTCAACAATTGGTCTTCTTCCGCATAGCCGTGCCAAGCATAGTCGATGTATTTGCCAACTTCGATTCCTCCGCAGAGAGCTGCGTCGTGGAAATATTCTGTGGGTTCTTCCTTGTCCACAAGGGTAAGGAGTTTGCCCGGCAGGGCTTCACGCAGAGACTTAATCAACTTGGGGTAGGATGTGGTGTTCATCGGAGGAAAGCCTTCCTTGCCGTAGGCACTGCCCTCGTCCCTGAGGTTGATTCCATCAATTCCATAGGTTTCGATGACAGTCTTCACTTGGTCTGTGAAATCTTCAATCTGGGCGTCGCTCATATTGCAAAAGCCTATTCCCTTTCCTCCACCTTGGATGCAGATGCAGACTTTCCTTCCGGCAGCTTGAAGAGGACGAATATAACGGGCCGAGTTTTCAAGAACATAGTTAAGGTCGGGACTTAGAGAAAAGATGACTCTCTGAGACTCTGGTGCATATCCCACTGTGGATGGACGAAGATTCACGATATTTCCGGCAAGCGTGTAATGTTTCTGTAGATATCCTTCATCCATATGTGTTCTCATATAAGTCAAGACATTTGCGGCTTGAGGTTGGTATTCCTCCACATTGAGGTAGAGAACAGTGAAAAGCTCTGTGTTCATCTCTATCTTCCCTGTCGTTTCACAATACGGATTGTCAATTTTTACAGACAATTTGTCAACACTGATTATATACTCCAGTTTTGTCAATAAGAGAGTACTTGAGCCGTCGCTCAACTTTATCGTCAAAGGCAAGGAATAAATTGTTTCCGGGTCAAGCATAGCATTGCTGATACTAATGCCTATTTTCTCGGAGCTCGTCTTACCTGCCCCTATTGTTATTTTAGCATTCATTTGCAAATTGTCCGACGGAACGAAAGCTGTCATATACCCATCAACTATTACGCCACATTTCCTAAAATACCCAATTCGCTGCTGACTGCGTCTCTCCACCTCGGCATTATATTCAGCCGAAAACTCGCTGCCAATCACAATCTCGGCAGTCAGGTCCGTTGGAGCGGGTTTGCTTAGAGTGAGCACAAGTTCGTCTATGGCCGTAATCTCCGGCTCCTCGCCTTCTTCCTGGGCGAAAATGTCAACTATGGTGACTCCGGAGAACGAATGAGCGCTGCGCATAGAGCTTTTCAATGTCGCGAATGATGCCTCATCCGGCAGCTTTCCGGTCTCCAGCGCGATGAACTCTTCGCTGCAGGCTGAAAGCAGCGCCGCAAACGGGAGGGCGAAAAGGAGAGAACGGATTATATTGTTAGTTTTCATAACTTTAGCATTTTAAAATTACTATCTTGACGGGTTCATCGAACTGATGATCCCACGAGTGGTCGCATAGTTCGTCAGAGGGTTGCTGTAGTCTTCCCCGATGTTTTTGAGAGCTATGCCTCCAAGAGGTCCGAGAGAAGCCACATAGTCGAGAATCAACGGCACCTGCGGCTTCTTGGAGTTGTTCGAGTCGTAGATCTCTCCTCCGATGGCTGCCGAGAGCAAGACCTTTTCTTTGCTGACTCCTTCGGCTGAAAGCAGGGAGTTCATCATAAGCTTGAGACTCACGACGTTGTCAAGCGAGGAACTCGGCGCAATGAGAAGGTCGAGTTTGGCGCGGTCTTCCGCAGTGAGAAACTCCGGCACGCCTTCGAAGATGAGAAGCCCCGTGCTTCCCGCTGCCGCCCTCAATTTGGAAACTATAAGGGCTGCGGCCTCCTTTCGGGCAGCGATCTGTTCAGGAGTGCCGTCGTAGAGTGGCGCACCTGTGAAGACAAAGCCGTCGAGGGAGAGTTCACGGGCTTGGGATGCGAGACGGTCGAGACGGGATTGGAGAGCGGTTTTGTCGGCGAGGCTCTCTGTTGCCATTGCCGCATAGTCCAATTTGAGGACGACCTTCGTGCTCTTTTCCTTCAGGAGAGGGATGTCCTCGCGGTCGAAAGCGGAAATGGCGTCCGGGCGGGAAAGCGCCACGATGTCCAAAGAGTCCGGAAGCGAGCGCAGGAAACTGCCCTCATTGACCGGAGACTCCGCTCCGTTGTCGAACTCGGCGTAGGTGAGGTAGTGGCTGCCGCTTTTGTAGTTTCGCAGCACATCCATATAGCGGCTCCACAACTGCGGGTCGCGGTCTTTCGCTCCGCTCAGCTTCAATTGCAGCGCCTCCGGTTCATTCCACTTGGAGCAGGCACCCAAAAGAAGGGCGGCAGCAAGCGGGAGAAGAGCCGTGAGGAAGGAAAATTTTATTCTATTGACTATCATATTCTCAGTTTTTAGTTTTGTGAATCTTTTACTCTTGTGTCGAGGGGAAACCTAAGGCTTTTTGTCCCACCAGAGCCGGGTGCCTCCGTTGTCCGGACCGCCGAGAAGGTTGGTGACGGCGGAGCTGATGTTGGCAGAGTTCTCGGAGTACTCGATTGGCGGATACCACAGACGTCTCGGCATTATGTTGGAGTCTATGGTTCCTCCGCTCTTGTTTTCGACCACCGGAATGAGTTTAGGGTAGCCTGTACGGCGGAATTCGCTCCAAGCCTCAACGCAAAGCGGGAAGATAGCAATCCATTTCTGGGTGATGATGCGTTCGAGGTTTCTTTCGAGACCGCCCTCATCTTCCCAAGCGATGGTAATCTGGCTGCGCGGTCCGCCGGTGTCGTTGAAGACCGAGCGCGGGTCGGTGTATGCCGCAGGCTTGAGTTCGGTGTTGGCGATGTAGTCAGCGGCCTTGTCAGAGACGCCGTACTGCTCGAAGGATAGGGCAATGGCGGAATTGTAGAGTTCCTTCGCCTCTGCGCCCATATTCCAGCCTCTCAATGCGCCCTCTGCACGGAGGAATGCCACTTCGGCGGCGTTCATCCACAGGAACGGACTCGATTCGTTGAGAATAGGAGATGAGTAGGTGGTGACGAAGAGGTCTTTGTTGGCGACATCGATTCCGATGCGTATGCCATAGAAATCCTCTTTATTGTTCCACACTCCCTTGGTGAACATTTTTTCGCGGCGAGGGTCGGCATATCCGTTCATATAACTGATGATGTCTGCTCCGACACGGTGGTCACTCCAATCGTTGAAGACCATTGCGGAACGGTTTTCGGCGACGGTGAGGAAGGCGTTGTCGGCGTTGGTGGTGATGACTCCCGCAGCGACTGCTTCTTCAGCGACTTTCTTCGCGGTCTCGGGGTCGGCATAGGACATACGCACTGCCATCCTGAGTTTGAGGGAGTTAGTGAAACGGTACCATTTTGTGAGGTCGCCGAAATAGACGTCGTCGAATTTGCGGAAGGCGTCGGCGCTCAGTCCGAGATTGTCGGAGAGAACGGCGAGGACTTCATCAAGTTCGCGGAGCATCTGACGATAGACCTCTTCCTGGGAGTCGTAGGCGACGGCGAGGCTTTCGCTGCTGTTGCCGCTGATGACTTTGGAGTATGGAATGGGACCGTACATATCTGTCATCCTGTGCATTATGCAGACACGGAGGAGTTTCGCGAGAGCCTGTGCCACCGGGTCATCGGTGGAGGAGAGGATGTCGCGGTAGTAGGGATAGGTCCGCGTGAAGACATCGGAGAAGGTCTTGTTCTGCCAATCGACAGGCGGATTGTAGGTCTCGAATTTGTCTGTCCAGGCGACTGTCGCTCCGAAGTAGCCGGCGTAAGGACCGGCGGCAAGTGCCTCCACGAACTGGTAGAGGTGCTCGGCAGTCGGCACGACAAGCCCCTGCAAGCCCTTGAGGGTGGAGCCTATGATATAGCCCTCCCGCTGGAGTTCTTCGCTGTCCACCTGGTAGCCTTTGCGGTTGATTTTGTCAAATTCAGCCGTGCAGCAGACGGAAACGAGAGCTGTGAGGATGAGCGCCGTTAGTGTTTTATGTGCTTTCATATTCATAGCCGGTTTTAAAAGTTAATTTTCGCATTCAGACCGATGCTGCGCGTGCTCGGCATCATAAAGTAGTCGATTCCCTGGTAGTAGTTGCCGGTGGATGCGACGCTTTCCGGGTCGAACGGAGCCTTGTTGTAAATCATCAGGAGGTTGCGTCCCACGAGTGCGATGTGGATTGAGCAGACATTGCCCAGCCATTTGCGCGGCACTGTGTAGCCGATGCTCGCCTCTTGGAGACGGACATTGGTCGCGCTGAATGTATAGTACTGCGGAAGTCCGCTTGAACTGCCGATGGCTGTGTACCAGGTCTGAGGATTAACCATCGTGCGGCCGTTGACGAGCACTCCGCCATTGTCTCTTGCGTGTGCGGAGGTCTCGGAAACTCCATACTGGTCCATCGCAGCCTGGGTTGCCGAATAGACGATTCCGCCGATGCGTGCGGTGATGAGTGCGCTGAGCTGCACTCCGTGCCACTCGAAGGAGTTCCTCCACGCGAGATTTGCCTTAGGGAAGACGCTTCCGAGCTTGATGTCCGGGAGGTTGTCCACTGTGACGAGGTTGCCGTTAGGGTCGATTTCGACCATTCCGTTTTCGTCTCTCTTGAGCCCCGACTGGGTGTAGAGGTCTCCGAGTGTTCCGCCCGGCTTGAGGATAAAGCGTGCCTTGCCGAGTCCGCCGACGTCGAGACGGTCTTTGTTGATGATTTCACCGGTTTCCGGATGGCGGTAGTCCTTGACGAGTTCTATTATCTTGTTACGGTTAGAAGACAGGGTGAAGCCCGATTCCCAGCCGAAGCCGTTGGCCCAGCGGTGGTTGTAGCGCAGGGAGAGTTCGACTCCGGTGTTGCGGACGTGTCCGGTCTGGAGGTAGATGGTCGAATATCCCGACGATACGGAGATTTTCGGGTCGAAGGTCTGGTTCATAGTGTTTGCCCTATACCAGCTGAAAGCGAAGGTCAAATCCTTGAAGAGTCCGAAATCCAAGCCGAGTTCCCAGGAGTTGGTGCGCTCGGGTTTGAGGTCTCCGATCGGGTAGTGGGTTTTCGGCTTCCAAGTCTGGGTGGTCTCGTCATATTCGTAGGTCGGAGAAGTGAGGTGACGCGGATATGGAGTACCGACCGAACTGAAGGATGCACGAAGTTTCAGATAGTCAATGGCTTTAGGCATCGGAAGCATTTCGGAAACGATGGCGGAAAGACCCACCGACGGATAGAAGAAAGACTTGGTGGAGGAGTTCGCGAGCTGAGAAGCCCAGTCGTTTCGACCTGTGAGGGTGAGGTAGAGCATATTCTTCCAGCCTGCCTCGACGGAGGCGAAGATGGACTGGGTCTGTTCTGCCCATCCTTCCTGGCGAGCCTTCTTCTTGGTGCTGTCTATGTCATAGACATTGAAGACGTTAGGTATGCCGTTCTCGCGGATTGGACCACGGTAGCTCAGTTCGTCGTAGCGGTTGTCGGAGATGCTGGCTCCGAGGGTTGCGACGAGGGAGAAGTCCGCCCATTTCTTGTTGAAGTTGGCGAGGATGTCGGCATAGGTCTGCTTTTCCTGCGGATCTGCAACGGCGTAGTAGCCCTGGGTGCTGCCCTCGGTGATGGTCGGGTTGGAGCTGGCGTAGAGTTTCTGCTCATATTTCGAGCCGGAGTTGTCCACTCTCACCCTTCCCGAGAGGTTGAGCCACGGGGTGACGTCGTAGTTGAGGGCTGCCGAGAGCATATAGCGCTGGCGTTTGTTGGTGCGGAGATTCCGGTAGGAAATCCAGTATGGATTCTGCATTCTCAAGTCGCCCTCGCCCTGAGGCCAATACATTGTCTTGATTTTCCTTGCGGGGTCCCAGCGCTCGAAGACTTTGACGAGTCCGAAGTCGTCTCCGCGAGGGAAGAGATAGACAGGGGCAATCGGGTTGGAATATACTCCCTGGTTTGTCATATTACGGTCGTCCTGGATGATGTAGCTTGCACCTACGTCGAGTTTCATCTTCCCGGAAAGGAAGGATGTGGTGTTGCGTACGGTGAAGTTGAGACGGCTGTAACTGTTGTTAGGGACCATTCCGTCGGATTTTACGGATGCGGCAGAGAAGAAGGTCTGGTTGCGTTCCGTTCCGGTGGAGAGGGTGAGGGAGTTGGTGTAAACCATTCCTGTGTCGAAGAATTGCTTTGGCTCATAGCCTTTGCGGGATGCTTCATTGAGGAGCGGTCCCCAACTGAGGATGGTGGAGCCGTCTTCCTTGCCCCTGCTTCCTGTGCCGTAGCGGTTTTGGAACTGAGGGAGGACGAAAGGACGGACAAATTCTGTGTTGGTGGAAAGGGAGACTTTGAGCTTGCCCACATCTCCGCGACGGGTGGTGATGACGATGGCTCCATTTGCCGCATTGCTTCCATAGAGGGCGGCAGCGGCTGCTCCTGTGAGCACGGATACGCTTTCTATGTCGTCAGGGTTGAGGTCGGCGATGCTTTCGGTCTTTCCACGCGAGCCGAATTCGGTGTCCCCGCCGCCTCCGAAGTTGTACATCGGGATGCCATCGATGACGTAGAGGGCATTGCTGCTCTGTTCGATGGACTTGGTGCCTCGCATCACGACTTTGCTGGCTCCACCGATGCCGGCAGAACTGCTGTTGATGGTGACTCCGGCGACTTTACCGTCGAGGCTGTTGATGAAGTTGGCGTCTTTGACGGCGAGAATCTGTTCGGATTTGACCTGCTGGACATTGTAGCTCAGGGCTTTCTGTTCGCGGCGAAGTCCGAGTGCAGTGACAACGACTTCGTCCAGGACATCGACGTCTTCGCTCATTTGAACGTTATGGGTGGTTTTTCCCGCAACACCGATAGTTACGCTCTGGAATCCGAGGTAGATGAAGACGAGTCTGTCGGTGGCGAAGGCTTCAATGCTGTAGCGTCCGTCAATGTCGGTGACTGTTCCCGTTTTTTTGCCTTCGACCGCAACGCCTGCCCCAACGAGAGCTTCGTCGTTAGCGTCTGTGACACGCCCTGTGATTGTGAGGGGCTTAGGCTCCGGCGTCACTGGTTTCGGGACGATTTTGATGTAGCGGTCTTTGATTTCGAAGCTGCACTCTGTCCCCGCAAGGATTTGAGTGAGGGCTTCGCGAAGAGGAGCATCCTTGAGGCTGAGGTCCACGGGTGCGGCCCCCTCAAGTGCAGAGTCGTTGTAGCCGATGGAAAGCCCGGACTGGCGCTCGACTTCTTTGAGCGCGTCAATCACCGAGATTCCCTGTTTTTGTAGGCTAATCTTGACATCGTCCTGTGCTTGTGCCGAGTTTGTCGAAAGGAACAGGCACAGAATACAAGCGAGTGCAGCGATTACCGTTGACGGTATTCGTCTTTTCGCTTTAATTTTGTAATTTTGCAGCATAGACTACTTGATAATTGGTTATTTATTAAGTGTTTTTTAAGACTTGGAACGTCGTTCTGATTTCCAAATTGTCACGGCGCCCAATTTCTCAGAACATTTTTTCTGATTGTCAGGTGGTCTTTTGTTATTTCAGACTCGGAATGGAAGTGGCGGAGTGAGTGTCGCCGGCTGTCATTTCGGGTCCTTTTTTTCATATTTTGGTGGTTTTCAGTTTCTATCTTATCGACAACGTGCATATATCCCCGTCGATTTTGAATCGGAGGTTTCCGCAAACGTCGGTCACGACTTCCATAACTTCAGGCAAGGTCGCGTCTTCTTTGAACCGGAAGCTGTAGCGGTCGGTGCCGAGGTCGCGCAGGCGGTAGGTGAAGCTGACGTCGAAGCGTCTTTCGAGAGTGGTGAGTATTTCGGCGATAGTCATCTGACGGAAGACCAGTTCGCCTCTTCTCCAAGCGGTAATGTCCTTCATGTCAGGCATTTTTAAATTTGCCCGCCGGTTTTCGCGATTATAGATGAGTTGTTCGTTCGGTCGGAGGATGACACTTTTTTCGAGGTTGTCGAAATCGACTCTCACGCTGCCTTCGAGAAGGACGGTGCTGATTTCGGCGTTTTCAGGATAGGCGGTGACGTCAAACTCTGTTCCGAGGGCTGTGACCTGGAATCCGTCGGTTTTGACGACGAACGGGCGTTTTTTGTCGGGATGAACTTTGAAGCCGGCCTGTCCGATGAGAAATACGCTCCTGCCGTGTTTGCCGAATTGCTCCGGATAGAGAAGGGTGCTCCCGGCGTTGATTTGCACCTGTGTGCCGTCGGGAAGGGTGATGGATCCCATCTGGGCGTGGGGGATATGCTGCTGCACAAGATCGATTTCAGGTCGGTCTTTAAGATGCAGGGAGATTGCAAGCGAGGTGGAGACAAGAAGCAGGATTGCGGACGCCACCGGGAAAAAGAAGCGGAGTCTGTGGGTTCTCGGTTTTTGCTCCACGCCGCTACGGGTGCGCCAAGTGCGGAGTTCTTTGTCGATGTCACATTTACCCGGATGGCGGAGGGATTCGAGGTAGAGTTCTTCCAATGCCCCGTCTTTTTCTTCACGATGATTTTCGCCCACAAGATAGCTCCAGAAGCGCATTTTGGTCTTTTCTGGGTAGTCGTTTTTGACGAAAAGGGAAATGATTTTCCCGGCATAGGTTTTCTTGTCCATAGTTTTGGGGCTTTATACATAATACGAAAATGCAGCACCCTCCACT
>ERZ1034719.71-NODE-71-length-81750-cov-29.456527_pt1 | contig 81750 bp, 79 predicted proteins | sample MGYA00520703_ERZ1034719 | MGnify/ENA primary metagenome ERZ1034719 (study PRJEB33766, sample SAMN09781716) | gut metagenome | biome: gut microbiome | host: Homo sapiens | place: Madagascar | study: EMG produced TPA metagenomics assembly of the PRJNA485056 data set...
CTCTCCAGTACCTTGAGTTCGTGCACTTGATGAGCAAGGCAAACATAGTCCTCACCGATTCCGGAGGAATACAGGAGGAGGCCCCGGGTCTCGGGAAACCTGTACTCGTCATGCGTGACACGACTGAACGTCCGGAGGCATTGGAGAGTGGCACAGTACACTTAGTCGGAACGGACTATAATAAAATTGTAAATGAAGTCAGCACCCTCCTTGACGATTCTGCCGCTTACGAGCGAATGTCTAAGTCTGTGAATCCTTATGGTGATGGATATGCATGTTCTCGTATTGTTGGTGTTATATCTAATGGGGATAATTAAGTAACAATTCTTTGAAGTATTAATATCATGGCTTTTTGAAATAATTGGGATGTATGTTTTGAATAGAATGATATGGCAGATGAAGTATTAAATAACAACAAACGGATAGCTGTAAATACAATTTTGCTATATGTTCGAATGCTTTTCACTATGATGATTTCACTCTATACGTCTAGAGTGATCCTTCGTGTGTTGGGAGCAGATGATTTCGGTATTTATAACGTTGTTGGTGGTGTCGTTGTATTGTTTTCTTTCTTTACGAATGCAATGACTTCATCGACCCAAAGATTTCTAAACTACAATCTGGGTTTAAAGGATGATAGTGTCGTTTCTCGTGTATTTAGTACTTCCATGCTGACTCATTTTACTATATTCCTTATAGTATTGTTTCTTGCAGAAACTGTTGGATTGTGGTTTGTAATAACTCAACTAAACATTCCAAGTGGAAGAGAAGAGGCAACAATATGGGTCTATCAGATGTCTGTTATCACGACTCTTATCGGCATTATGGTCATACCATATAGATCCTCAATAATTGCAGCCGAAAAGATGTCTATTTTTGCATACGTATCTGTTGTTGAAGTTGTTCTTAAGTTGCTCGTTGTTCTTATACTTCCATATATTTCATATGATAGTCTGATTGTATATTCGATTCTGTTGACTTTGGTAGCTCTTTTGACATTCTTTATTTACCAAATAGAATGTAGACGAAAGTTGTCTTTTACAAAATACCATTTTGTATGGGATAAGAATCAATTCAAAGAGATGATGACATTTTCTGGATGGTATCTTTTCGGTGGTATGGCAGTAGTTGGCGCGAAACAAGGCACCAATATCTTAATAAACATTTTTTATAATGTAACTTTGAATGCTGCAGTAGGTATTGCAAATCAAGTTAGGAATGCCGTGTACGGCTTTGTGTCTAATTTTCAGACGGCCTTTAATCCACAGATTGTGAAACTTTATGCGGCAAAAGATAACGAACAATTACTGGCCCTGTTGTATAGATCATCAAAATTCTCATATTATTTACTATTTGTCATATCATTTCCAGTTATACTGTTTTGTGACGATATCCTATCTATTTGGCTTGAAAATGTACCAGATTATGCGGCAATATTTACTCGGCTTGTTATTATTACATCTTTCACTGATGCTTTATCTGCTCCTTTATGGACTGCTATTGGAGCAACTGGCAAAGTTCAGAGGTATCAAGTATTAGTTAGTTTAATCATCATTCTAGACGTGCCAGCTGTGTATATTGCTTTTAAACTTGGAATGAATGCTACATCTGCATTTATAATCAATTTATTTGTAAGCATAATTGCATATTTGTACCGTTTGCTATACATCAGAAAGTTTATTTCCTATCGGATCCGTGATTACTTCAAGAAAGTTGCATTGCCTTGCTTTATGGTTACAATTCTGTCTATTCCCTTGCCATGTCTTTTATCATATTATTGTGATACAGTAATGAAGACTATTTTCCTTGTAATAGGTACTATATTTACGTCTGGGATGATTACGCTTTTTGTCGGCTTGGATCGAAGTGAAAAGCAATATGTTAAAATGTTGTTTAATAAGATGTTAAAAATTTAGTTATGAGAGTTGGAATCTTAACATATCATTTTGTGTCAAACTTTGGCGCAAATTTGCAGACGCTTTCGACATTTGAATATCTACAACAAACGGGACACGCCCCTATAATCATAAATTGGATGCCAGATGATTTGGCAGAATATTATGATAAAATGGTACCTCAAGAACAAAATGAAGCGTTTCATAAGTTTGCAAAAGATAAGTATACAAGTATAACAAAGGTATGTAGAAATAGTAGGGAGATTGCAAATGTTATAGATGAAGAAGGAATTGAGCTTGTCATAATCGGTAGCGATGCAGTGCTGACATACATCCCTATTTTATGCCGTGTCCATGTTACAAGACGCGGACTTGTATATACTAAGCCGTGCTCTGATTCTGATTTTCCTAATGCTTTCTGGGGAGATTTTATAAATTATCTAAATAAGCCTGTGAAGATGGCTATTATGTCAGGTTCAGCGCAAAACACTAAATATTCTATGATTCTTTTCAAAAGGTCTAAATTTGAGAAAGCGATTGATTCATTCTCATATATATCGGTCCGAGATGTGTGGACTCAAAATATGATAAAGATGCTAAGCAGGGGGAAAATAATCCCGCCAATAACCCCTGACCCGGTGTTTGCATTTAATCAGAATGTGCAGCGTCAGTTATCTAAAAATTATATATTAGATAAATTTGGCCTCGAAGATAATTATGTTTTGGTTTCTGCCGATCACGATAAAATATCTGAATACTGGAAAAAACAAGTAGAACTTGAGTTCGCAAAGAATGGTTTAACAGCATATGAATTACCTCAAGCAAATAAGCGAGAAAAGAATGTGTTGTGCCATCAACTGAAATTTCCGATTGATCCACTGGAATGGTATGGTCTCATTAAATACTCAAAAGGCTATGTCGGCGAGCTGATGCATCCAGTATTATGTTCTCTACATAATTCTGTCCCGTTGTATGCTATAGACACATATGGTTTTAAAGATGCTAGAGAACTTTATGGAATTAATCCAATGTCCAGTAAAACCTATCAGATAATCAATAGATTTGGACTGTTGGATAACTATTGCAATATTAACTGTTCATCGTCTATAGCTTCTCCTCCAGAGGTTGTATCTCGTGTGTTGAACTTTAATTATGAAAAGTGCTCGAAAACAGCGAGTATGATGTTAGCTGATTATAATGATATGATGGATAACTTATTAATGGCATGAACAATATGAAAAGGATTCTTTATATAGCACCTCATTGTTATCCTATTAAAAGTTCAGAAAGTATATGCAATTCGAAAGTCGCATATACTTTAGCAAAAGGCGGCTATTGTGTAGATGTCTATACATGTATAGAATCAAGTACATATCCGGAAGATAAGGTTCTTGATGGCGTTTTGCGCGAATCGGATAATCTCAATATCTCGTATGTAAGAGGTAGAATAATAACAAGAACTTTAACTTTATTGGATTTTATTCGTTGTATTATTCATTACGCAATACTTTATATGAAGACAGGCTATTATTACAATGGACTAGATTATTCATACCAAATAATGCGAAAAGTGAAAGACAGAATGGATAGAGAGGGAATTCGTTATGATATTATGATTACCCGTGGCTTTAATACGGACTATGCAGGTCTTTATTTGCATGAAAAATATGGAATTCCATGGATTGCAAATTGGAATGACCCATATCCAACAAAACGTTTTCCTGCTCCATATGGACATGGGTATGAAGCTCCTCTTCCTCGTTCTTTTAAGAAACTGTATAATAATATTCAAAAGAATATACAGATTCATACTTTTCCTAGTGATCGTCTTAGAAATTATATGTTGAAATGTTTTACTAACACAAATTTTAGTAATACATATGTCATACATCATATGGCACTTTCAAACGTGACTGTTTCAAGTCTGCCAAAGCCTGAATGTTTTTGTTTTGTGCATACCGGATGGGTTAAAAGCCCAAGGAATCCAGAGCCTTTTTTAGAAGCACTATCAAATGTTGCTAGACATTACAGTAAGATGCAGTGTATTTTTATTGGAGGATGCGATGCAGATGCTATTAGATTAGTAAGAGATAAAGGACTTGCTTCTATTGTGAGATTTATGCCTGCGATGACCTATTCGGAAAGCCTAAAATATGTGGCTCATGCGCATCTATCAGTTATAATAGAAGCAGAATGCGAAGAAGGGATATATTTGCCGACAAAGTTTGTCGACTCTCTTCAGTGTGGGACGCCTGTTTTTTGTGTGAGTCCTAAAGTTGGAACATTGCATGATATAACTGAAAAGTACAGAGTCGGGTATAGTTGTGATAATTCTAATATTCATGACATAGAGAATGCCTTGCGTAAGGCTATATTTGATTATGAATCAAATACGCTTCCGAGAGTAAGCAAATCAGATATCCCTGAGTTTTTTGATGATTTCATTTTGGAACAATACAACCGATTATTTAATTCGTTGTCAACTGGACAACACTCTCAGCTATGATATCTAAGTTATGCAATTTTGCAACAACATTAGTAATACTGAATTTTTTATTTTCTATTACTTTAAAGGGTAATGAAAATTCCATAAGTTTCTTGCGCTTTCTCCCTTTTATTTCATATGTTGTTAATTTATTAGTTGCCTCTGTTGTCTATTTGACAAATCGATATTATCATAGTAACCTCTCGAAGTTGTTGGTTGTATACGCATTGTTCATATTTTTTGTTGCAGTATTTATTCCTAATAATGACTATACGCGAATAATGAACTTTCTGATGCCAACGTATTGGATAACTAGTTATTTTATTGTTAGTCATTTATGTTACGTAGAAAGGAGTGGGTATATAGCTCAAAAGAGAGTAGAAAAATGCTTTTTCTTAATTAGCTTATTTGTCGTTATTTCTATTCTTACATCTAGAAATAGTTTTATAAAGGATATCCTTACTGGAGTAAATGTTGTTTTTTATGCATTACTGTATATCCCGTGGATAGTTACTTTCCCCAATAAAAGTAAAAAGTTAGTAGCGATAGTTTGTTTAATTATTATCTCGATAATGTCAATAAAACGTTCTGCTATAATCATTCTGATAGGTGCTTTACTTATTATGGTTTTTGACAGGGGTGGTGGGGTTATGGTAAAGTTAAAACGTATTTTGATAAGTGCGCTTGTTGTAGTTGTTTTATTGTTGTTGTATACCCCCAATAGTCCGATTGCCGATGTCATTACAAGATTCGAATATCTCGAAGAAGACGGTGGAAATGGTCGAGTTGATATATATGAAGATGTCTGTGACGCGTTTAAAAATCAATCGATGCTTAATAAAGTATTTGGAAGTGGCTTTAGAGCTGTTCAAAATACACTTTTTTCCCAATATGGGTATTCCGGATATATCAGTGCTCATAACGATTTTTTAGAAGTTTTGTATGATTATGGATGGATAGGCTTTTTCTTATATATTTTTCTTCATCTCCTTCTTATACATCGATGTATAATTCTTTTTAAACAAAGAAGTTCTTTATTTATACCATATGCAATTTCGTATTATACTTTTTTAGTGATGTCGCTCGTTAGCCATTTAATGATATATCCATCATATTTTTTAATTTTAGTCGCGTTTTGGGCTTATGCGGAGTGTAAAGTATGTAAACTTTAAATGACTTGAATTCTATGCCAATGAATAATATTTCTTCACGTAAACATCTCTCGTTCTATATCTATGCCGACAGAATGATGAATCGTGGATATTTTAGAGTGCCATTCAGACAGAAGTTGGTTAATTTATTCTGTCCTGATTATATTATGCTGTTTCTCAATGCAATGAGACGCGTACAGTTCTATTCTCATAGGGGGGGGAATTTTACTATATTACAACAAGATGAGATATTTTAGACTCTCTCGTATGCTTGGTTTCAGTATCGGTTATGATGTATTTGACTATACTCTTGTAATTCCTCATTATGGAACAATCGTTGTCGGGAATAAAAATCGGATCGGACCTTATGCTATACTGCATACATCAACTTGTATTACTGATGCATGTCGTAAAATAGGAAAAGGTATTAGTCTATCTACTGGAGCGAAAATAACTGGAGGGGGGGAGATCTTGGGAGACAATGTCGTTGTCGCAGCTAATTCTGTTGTAACAAAATCATTCCCAGAAGGTAATGTATTGATTGTTGGAATGCCAGCCACTATAAAGAAGTCTCTGCCTGATTGGTATTCTTCGCTGTCAATGGAGACTAAAAGGCGTGTGGATGCAATAGAAAGTTTGAAAGATGAAATGGGAATCAAAGAATAAAGAAGCGCGGTTCTACATAGTATGTAATGCTTATGTGCCTGACGTTGCTTTTACAAACAGAGTCTTGAGTTTCGTGAGAGGGTTCTCGGAACTGGGAGTTGAGACTGAAGTTATTTTCCTGGTGCCAGATGGCAGTAGAAGTGTCGTTAAGGACGTATATCCGCACATTACTTTCAAATATATGTGGGCGAGAATGCCATTGTCGAATCGTTTCATTAACAAGTTGGCTGAGGAATATTATGGATGGAAATTCGCGCGGAGTTTGAGAACTGGGGATGTTGTTTATCTTACTAACTTTGGCAATGTTTTCTTTAAGGTGTTGCGTCGTAAGGGGATCAAAGTTTTTCATGAAAAGACAGAACATCCGGATGTATATTGTTTTAAGGGATTTAATTTGTCAAAGTATAAGAGAGAAGTCCACAGAGTTGACTGCATGTTCGTGATTTCTACGGCATTGAAGGAGTATTATATGTCGCTTGGTATTCTGGAGGAGAATATTGTCGTATTGAACATGACTGTTGATAGTAATCGTTTTGAGGGGTTGAGAAAACAACTGTCAGAACCATATATCGCATATTGCGGAACAGCATCAAACAATAAGGATGGCGTAGATGAACTTATAAAGGCGTTCGCTATCGTACATAAAACACATCCCGAAGTTAAACTCTATATCATAGGGAATATTCCTCAAAAGAAGGACATATCTGGAAATTTGAAGCTGATAGAAAGTTTGAATTTGAAGAATTCAATAGTTTTTACAGGTGTTGTTACAGCAGCGGATATTCCACAGATTCTTAAGAATGCTGTCGTCTTGGCTCTTGATCGACCAGATTCATTACAGGCGCAATGTGGCTTTCCTACAAAACTTGGAGAGTATCTGCTTACAGAAAATCCAGTAGTCGTTACAAAGGTTGGTGACATCCCAATTTTCTTGAAAGATGGGGAATCGGCGCTATTGGCGGAAGAACGTAATCCACAGGAGTTCGCATCTAAAATTATATGGGCTTTAGATCATTCTGATGCGGCGGCAGAGATTGGTAAGAAAGGTGCAGAAGTGGCACTTGAAAAATTTAATTATTTGACAGAAACAAAGAAAATCTTGAGTAGACTACAACGTTATAAAATCTGACATTATGCAAGTTACCGTATTTACTCCGTCCTTTAATCGAAGCCATACTCTACCAAGAGTTTATAAAAGTCTACTGGCGCAAACCAATAAAGATTTTGAGTGGATAATTGTGGATGATGGTTCAACAGATAATACTGTAGACCTGGTAAATAAGTGGCAATCGGAAAATTTACTGGATATATGTTTTGTAAGGCAGACTAATAAGGGGAAATTTACTACACTTATTGAAACAATTGAGCGGGCCAAAGGTGAGTGGTTTCTTATTGCGGACTCTGATGACGAGTTTGAAGCAAACACTATAGATGTTTTCTTAAATACATACAGTCGTATACCGCAAGATGTCCGAAACCAAGTTTCCGGAGTTTCCTGTCTAGTTAAAGATTCTTCTACAGGACGAGTGGTGGGTGATTTATATCCCATACCTGAAGGAGAAGCATATCTCATATCGGATGTAAATGAAATTTCCTTTAAGTTTGGAATTAAAGGAGAAAAATGGGGAATTTTGAAAACCTCTGTCTTGAAAGAATTTGTCGGGAATCTGCCCGATTTGGAAAATTCCAAATATATTGGAGAAAATATCCTTTGGATTCCAATCGCTAGTAAGTATAAGACTGTTTTTATCAATGTGCCGCTGAGAATCTACTTCCAAGGAACAAGTGGAACATTAAGTAGCAGGAATATTGCTGGACGTTATCCGCTCGGAGCATGGATTACAGAACGAACCATACTCCCATATACAAGCAAATACTTTTTGAAGCAGCCGATAGCAATATTAAAGTCTGTAATCAAATTGAATTATGCTGCGATTGCTGCTGGCAAGTCTTTATCTAAAACAATCAAAGGCTATAAGCCGTTTCTCAAGGCTCTCGTCTTTGTGACTAGGCCATTAGCCTACCTTGTATTACTGAAGTTTCCAATTAATGACAGAGGCTTGCGAATATGAAGGGTTTTTGTGTCAATGATCTCAGTGTGTATCGTTCGAGTCTGATGGGTGTTGGTACACTATTGGTAATATTTGGCCATTCGGCAGGCAATGGTGTGATAATGCCTGCTTGGATGGAGGCATTATGTGGCTTGTCATCAGTGGGAGTAGATATATTCCTTTTAGTAAGCGGTCTTGGATTGTGGTATTCTTTGCGGAAGATAGAAAACTATTCGTGGGGGGGGGATTAGCTTGGTATAGAAGAAGATATGATAGAATATTGATTCCATACCTATTGATTTCAGGCTTTGCAAATGTGCTTGCAGTCGTGAGTGGAGGCAAAAGCATAACAGTTGCTGTTCTGGATATCACTACAATCAATTACTGGCTCTGTCATAGAGGTGCATGGTTTATGGCAATGCTTATCCCTTTTTATGCGATAACTCCATTACATGATTATCTGTGTAAAAAAACTAAAAGACCGTTATTATTAAATTTGGCTGTTGTTGTTTTGATTCTGGGGCTATCATGCGTTACTCTTGAGGTTGAGAATATCTCGATTCAAAGAGTTATTAACAATGTGCGACACGTCCTATTCCATTTACTCGCGTTTTATATTGGGTTCATGCTCGCACCTTTTTCTGAGAGCAAAAAAGAGATAATCTGGATTTGGATAATCGTGATTCCAATAATTGTTGTATTATTCTTGAAAGTCTTAGCAATCGGGTACTGGCCAGGTCTCTTGTTTTTGCCATTGGCTGGGGTTCTGTGTGTGCTATTCCGCCATTCAGGAAGATTCTTGATGCAAATTCTCGATTTCTTTGGCAGAATCTCGCTTGAATCGTATCTTTTTAATGGTGTATTAGGGTCATGGATAATAACATATCTACCAATGATTTATAATTCGCCCTTGAACAAAGGATGTTATCTTCATTATGATTTGGTTGTAGTCATTGGAACGCTTCTGGCTTATACTACTCATGCGCTTTGTGATAAATTGTATTTTAATAGAATAAATGCAAAGAAATTCAAGATTTGAACCCTATAATTTGTTCTATGAACTCGTGCGGCTTTCGTTATGCTGCAAGGAGAAGGACAACCTGGGACCAGTCGGTTTATCATCTGTTCCAAGTAAAAAGGACTGGCAGTCATTATTTACTCTGGCTAAGAAGCAGGCTTTGGTCGGAGTGTGCCTAATAGGTGTACAGAGACTATATGAGTCCTCTCCGGAGCAGACAGTGAATCTTCCTTCAGATTTATGTTTGCAGTGGGTGGGATTGTCCCTAAATATCAATAGGCGAAATGAACTGCTTAATCAAAGGTGTCTTGAGTTGCAGAGTGATTTGGCCGAAGCTGGTTTCAGAACTTGCATTCTGAAAGGACAGGGAAATTTACAGTATTATCCAGAAGAACTTCGGCTGTGTCGCCAGAGTGGTGATATAGATGTTTGGCTGTGGTGTGATGGCGATTTACGGCAGAGGAGAAAAAGAATTATAGATTATGCTCGAACTTTTACTCCTGATGCTGCAGCATTCTACCATCATGTGGATTGTGGGATATTTGATGATGTTCCCGTGGAACTGCATTATCTGCCTTCGTGGTTCAATAATCCATTTGTAAACAGAAAATTTCTGAGATGGTGCGAAGAGAATGGCCCCAAAGAGACGAAAATAGGTTCTGAGAGAATTGTGTCACCATCTATACGTTTCAATCTCGTATATCAATTGGTACATCTCTATCAACATTTGTTTCTGGAAGGTATCGGCTTACGACAATTGATGGATTACTACATGCTTCTGAATGCTGTAGATTGGACAGATAAACAACAGATTGAGGATGTCGAGCGAACACTTAAGACCTTGAAATTAGAACGCTTTACATCTGCTGTAATGTGGGTTCTTTCTGAGGTGTTTGGGCTGGAGTCAGAGAAGATGCTGTTTACACCAGATAAAAAAGAAGGAGTTTTTCTTTTATGCGAAATTGAGCAGGCTGGCAATTTCGGTCATCACGATAGGCGCTTGTCCCGAAAGGGAAAAGGATTGACAGACCTGTTCATAATGCACACTAGAAGAAATCTGCACTTCATAGCACATTATCCTGGAGAGTCTCTCTGGAGTCCATTATTTAAATTCTGGCATTGGGGCTGGAGGAGTGTTTGTTTACATTGATTGTCGTATGGATATTAAACATTTTTTTGAGGTCTATTCTCCGAAACGTCTATGGAGAAAGTTCTGGTTAGGCCTGGCACAGTTGCCGATGCTGCCCCAACATAGAGCAAGATTGTTGACATTGGGGGGGGTGAATGTAATGGGGCGGGCGTTGGTCTATGGCGGAGTCTTGATTGATACAGTCGCACCAGATAAAATATATATAGGCAATAACGTAGCCATAACAGCAGGAACTAAAATACTGACGCATTATTTGGTTCCCTCTGCAAAAGGCCGTGTATTTAGACTCGGGGAGGTCCATATTGAAGATGATGTGTTCATCGGTGTAAACACAATTGTCTGTAATTCTGTTACAATAGGGAAAGGTTCTATTGTCGGCGCGGGGAGTGTCGTGACTAAGGATATTCCACCTTACCAATGCTGGGCAGGTAATCCTGCCAGGTTTATCAAAAATAGAGATTTTTAATGAAAGAAATCGTCTCTTTGTTGGTGCCAACAATCGATTCTGGCGGAGCTGAGAAACAAGCTGTTTTATTGGCTACTCATCTGTCACTTCGAACAAAAGTCAATCTGATAGTTTTGTATGGTGAACATACGGAGTATAAAGTAAACTCAGACCAGCTTGAAAACAGTTCGGTGGTGGTGCATAGGCTGGTAGGCAGTATGGCGTCAAAGATGTTGGCTATTGGGAGAATACTAAAAGCTTCCGGTACGGATATTTTATTCTGTTATCTCACGATGCCAGATTTTATAGGTTCTATTTGGGGAAAGATTTTAGGTATATCCGTGTACAATGGTATACGAAATTCACGGTTGCCCAAATATAAATTATGGATAGATAGGTTCTCTCATAATTATTTGGCGACAGGTTCAATCTATAATTGTTATTCTGGGGCTCGGTATTTCAGTCATTATGGATTCAAAGAAAATAAGAATGTAATTATTCCAAATTGTTTTCCTGATATTAGTGAACCAATTGTTCGCGAGAATTCAGTTCTCAAGACAATCATAACTGTGGGGCGCTTTGATCCTCAGAAAGATTATAAGACATTAATTGACAGCGTATCTCGTCTGGATCGAAATGATTTTCATCTCTGCATTGTTGGATATGGCGTGTTGGAGAACCAGATTAGAACATGGGTGAAAGAGTACGGCATAGAGGACAAGGCAGATATATTTATTAAGCCGGATAATGTGTCGGAGTTGGAGAAAAACGCTGACATCTACCTCTCCACTAGTCTGTTTGAAGGTACTAGTAACAGTATAATGGAGGCGTTGAATTGGAGCTTGCCGGTAGTCGCAACCAATGTTGGTGATAACGATCATCTGGTAATTGATGGCGAAAACGGTTTTTTGCACCCCGTTGGAGATGTTTTAGGACTAGCCGGATCATTATGCCGCCTCTTGGATTCTGCCGATTTACGAAATAAGATGGGATTGAAAAGCAATCAGAATTTGAGAGAAAATTATTCAATGGAGGTTTTTGAGAAGAGATATATTGACTTGATCGAACATAGAATATGAGAACTGTATTTGTCGGAGCCCATGAAGACCCCAATGGAGTAAATTCTTATACATACAATTTGGCGTTGGAATTGTCAGAAAGGGGGGTTAAATCTAAGGTTTTAGCATTTGGCTCTTGTGATAAAGAGCGCTATTACAACGGGGTTCAAATCATTCAATACAAATGCTATGGGGGTACTATCGCCAGTTTGCCGACATTGTATTTAAAATCTATTCCTTATCTTATTCGACATCGTAAGGAAATAGATGTTGTGATGTATCAAACTGTCACCTTTTCTGTAGCGCCAGCTTTTATTGTTCGACTGTTCGGGATGAAAACATGCGCAATTATTCATAGTTTGGCAGAAGACAGTCCTAAGCATAGTTTGATAATAAAAAAGTTGATGATTGCGTCAATGAAACTTGCATTGCTGTTTACTAGGAATGTCATTACAGTGAGCAAGACTAAAGAAAAGGAAGTATTTGACAGATATGGCAAGCACTGCGAAGTGCTACCATGTGGAGTTTTTGTTCCCGAGGGGAGAATGCTGAATACTGACATCCTTGAGAAGAATGGAATCACGGCAGGAAAATTCTTCCTGTCTATCGGACGGATAGACCCCATAAAGAACCTAGATGTATTAATTGATGCATTTAAGAATCATGATTATGGTGATTATCAACTTGTAATAGCTGGCGATGCGAATAATACTTATGGCGAAGCTATTGTTAGAAGGGCAGCGGGTTGCAAAAATATCGTTTTCCCTGGCATTGTCGTCGGAGATGCAAAAGCGCAACTTCTGAAATATGCTATGGCTTATTGTCTTGTGTCGTCATCTGAAGGATTGCCGATAGCGCTTCTGGAGGGCATGGTATACTGTAATGTGCCGATAGTAACGGATATTCCTGCAATCAGAGAAGTTCTGGATGATTCTGAGATTGCTCTATGGAATAGAGTGAGAAATGTCGATGATTTATCAAAGTCAATGAAGTTGGTTGAAAATGAGTATGAATTGATTAAGGAACAAGGGCACGCGGCAAGAAAAATAGTGGAAGAAAACTATACTTGGCAGAAGACCTGTGATAAATATTTGGAAATGGTCAAAACTTTTTAAAGCATATCTCATGAATATTTTGATTACTGGAGTTCACGGATTCGTGGGCTCCAATTTGGTTCGTGCACTTGCACCTAAGAATATAATATATGGTTTAGACATAATTGCTCCGGAAAAACAAGGGGTGGTGAAGACATTTTCATGGAATGATTTAGGTAAAAGTGATTTTCCTAAGATTGATGCTGTTATCCATTTGGCAGGTAAGGCTCACGACACTAGAAATAAAAGTGCTGCTGATGTCTTTTTTAAAGTGAATACTGGATTGACCCAACGTATCTTTGATTGGTATCTTGCGAATCCATCTGCGAAGAAGTTCATATTTTTCTCAACGGTAAAGAGTGCTGCCGATAGGGTTGATGGAGCATTCCTGACAGAAGAATGCGTGCCTACGCCTGTTGGGCCTTATGGCGAGAGCAAAATCAAGGCTGAGAATTACATAATAAGCCGTTTTGCTCCTAAGGCATTGGAGCGTCCGTTCCATAATTTCGATGATTCGGATTCAGTGGTTTCAGGGAAGCAGGTGTATATAATGAGGCCTTGCATGATACATGGCCCCGGTAATAAGGGTAACTTGAATTTGCTTTACGGTGTTGTTAGCAAGGGAATCCCGTGGCCTCTCGGCGCTTTTGAGAATAGCAGATCATTCACGAGTGTCGGCAACCTATGCTTTGTCATTGATGGTCTCTTGACAAAAGACATTCCTTCCGGCATTTATCACATGGCAGATGATGAGGCGTTGTCCACGAATGAACTTATAGAAGTGATCAGCAATGCTCTTGGGCGAAAGGCTCATATCTGGCGTATTCCGAAAGGTTTGATGAATGGCGTAGCAAAGGTAGGAGGCTGGCTGCATCTTCCATTGAATCCGCTCCGTATGCAGAAACTTACCGAAAATTATGCCGTCAGCAACAAGAAGATTAAAGACGCTCTCGGGATTGAACGGATGCCAGTCAGAGCTGAGGAGGGACTTCTTTACACGATAAAGAGTTTTCTGTGATAGAAACTATCATTGCTAGAATAATACTGCTATCTTTTATAAATTATTATATACTAAATAATTATGACATATTTCCCAGATCATATTGTGGCTGCTGTTTGGCAAAAAGCTAAGATCGAGAATGGATATGACCCTAATATATGGCGTAAAGATTTTGCTGGGGCATGGATTAGAAGAGATCATTATGGGGTGGAATCAAAATACGGTTGGGAGATAGATCATCTTAAACCTTCTTCCAGAGGAGGTTCCGATGAAATTTCCAACCTAAATCCCCTTCATTGGCGCAATAATAGGAAAAAGTCTGATAATTATCCTCTTTTTCAGACTATAATGAAATCAGAGGCTAATACAAACATAGAAAAAATACAGTCATGGAAGGTAAATTAACTCCAATTGATAATTCTCAATTTAAATCAAGTTGGGAGAATAAACTGACTTGGGCGGAGATTGCGATGGGTTTTTCAATGGCAATCTTCATTTTTCTCTTTTGTATTCATCAGCCATGGTTTAAATGGAGCAATACTATTGACACTACTAAGTGGGGCACATTTGGCGATTTTATTGGTGGTATAATTGGTACGGCATGCGCATATATCAGTGTGCGGCTCCTTGTGAAAAATCTAAAAGAACAGGAAAAGGCGAATGAGTATTTGAAAGCGAGTAATGACAGAAGTAGTGAAGTTTATGAGTTGCAACTTGTTCATGAAAATGTTATGAGCTTATCCAATTCTCGCCAAAAGGTTCTCGAGTGCCTAAAATTCAATGAACATACTAAAGGAATTGATGCGATTACTGCTATCGCTAGCGACTTATATGTCAAATATCAAGATGCTGATAGTGTTGGTCTGGAGGCACGAATTGAGGAGGCCAGGAAGTGTTTTGATGCAGAATATATAACATATAGAGATGCCTTGGCCGTTTACTTCAGATTGCTTTATCAAACATTCCAAGTGATTTGGCAATCTGATTTAAAGGGCGACCAAAAAGCATTACTATCAAAGATGCAAAGAAGCCAGTTCACTGAAGATGAACTTTTATTATTGAGGTATAATTGTTTGACTTCAAATGGGGAGAAAATGCGCTTCTATGTAAACCAGTTTAATATACTAAAACATCTCCCTTTGTCGCATTTGTTAGAGTTTAAACAATGGGTGAAAAATTTAGATGATGTGCAACGAAATAGATTAGACACAGAGTGTATCCGCCTTAAGAAGCGAATAAAGAATCTATTAGTAGAGGATAAAAACAAAAATGAAGTCTTGGACTATTCGATGAAATATCAAGGAAAAATAACTATATCTAAAGATAATAGAGAATGCCACTTTGAACTCATAAGAAATTCAAATGTTGATACCTCTAAGGATATAACTTCTATGGATAAAGTTCTGGATAAGTGGAATGACCAAGAAGTTCGTGATTTCTTTGTAGATTATTTCAAGTATGTTTTTGATTATTCGAATTTTTCACAATTTAACAAGATTTCTGAATTGACTATTAATCACGATATTAAGACTGAAAACAATGGTCAGAAACACACAATTTGGACATTAATAAGAAAAGATAATTGTCCGTTAGTTGTATCAATGCCGCAAAATGAGGACCCTAAAAATTAGGTATTACGATAAAGAGTAGAATAATATGAATTGGATATACTTATTTATCGTAGCTATATTATTGGTACTGGAGATTCTCTATTTCAAGATTGCAGGCCATTTCAATATCATCGATAAGCCCAATGAGCGGAGCAGTCATTCCTTGATAGTCCTGCGTGGCGGGGGAATCATTTTCCTGCTTGGCGTCTGGCTTTGGTGCATATTTTTCGGATTTCATTACCCGTTGTTTCTTGCGGCGGTTACGCTCGCTGCTGGAATCAGCTTTATCGATGACATACATTCGCTGCCGGATTCGGTGCGGCTTGTCGTGCAGTTCATTGCGATGGGGCTGATGATTGGGCAGATTTTCCTTTCTGACTCCAGCGCCTTTGCGTTCGGCGAGAGCCTGTGGGCGAAGATTGTATTTGTGGTCATTGCGCTGATTGTCTGCGTCGGGGCAACGAATATTTACAACTTTATGGACGGTATTAATGGAATAACGGCGGGATATTCCTTCGCGGTACTTGTGCCTCTCGCATTGATGGACAGGAAATTGGAATTCATCGAACCGTCGTTTTTGGCCGTGATGATGCTTGCGGTGCTGGTGTTTTCGTTCTTCAACTTCCGTCAGCGTGGCAAGGCTAAGTGCTTTGCCGGGGATGTCGGAAGCGTCGGAATTGCGTTCATTGTCCTGTTTGCCATCGGGATGCTTATCGCGCGCACAGGCGACATCACCTGGTTGATATTCCTGCTTGTCTATGGCGTGGACGGATGCCTCACCATCTGCCACCGCATTATGCTGCACGAAAAACTCGGAGAGGCTCATCGCAAGCACGCCTATCAGCTGATGGCTAATGAACTTAAAATGAGCCATCCTCTTGTCTCAGTGATTTATATGGCCATTCAACTGGCCGTCTCCCTCGGCTTTATCTTCTTGATTCCTAACACGCCGCTTGCACATTGGATCTATCTGGTCTGCGCATTGATTGTACTTTGTATCGTCTACGTGTTGTTCATGAAGAAATATTATCATCTGCATGAGGAATATCTTGAGGGACTTAAAAAGTAAATGGCTATGATTGAAATAGATAAGAAGTTTCTCTCTGACCTGCTTGCTAAAGCGGCGGATAATCCGCGCTTGCGTCAGAACTATGATATGCGCACATCGTCTGACGACAATAGTCAACGTATGCTCAATGCTCTTCTTCCTGGCACAATAGTCCCGATTCATCGGCATCCGCATAGTACAGAGAATGTCCTGCTGCTTCAGGGAAAATTGATTGAAATCCTTTACGAGGAAGACAGGCTTGGAGATGGCTTTGAATGCAGAGTGGATGCGCAGGATGTGACAAAAGGGTGCCGTCTCCAGGAAACTGCCCGCATTGTGCTAGACTCATCATCTGGCGGTTTTGGCTGCATTGTCCCTGCCGGCGTATGGCACACCGTAGAAGTCCTTAAACCATCTGTCATCTACGAGGCGAAGGATGGAAAATATGGCGAGGACGGGAGTGAAGTCTTAGAGAATTGAGAATGTGGAGGCTCTTCGGGTGTTTATGCTAGCGAAGAAAATCGAATGTCGTCCAGTCTGGAAGCCGATGCACAAGCAGCCGGTTTATGCCGGTTGCACAGCCTACACCAACGATGTGGAGACCGAACTTTTCAAGGTCGGCTTCTGTCTCCCTGCCGGCCCATACGTGAATGACGATGATGTACGCTATATTGTCGATTGCATCAAGGAGGCAACTCGGTAGATTGCAATATGTAATCAGATGCTTGGGGAATATGCATATAGTAGACGCAAAGTTAATATGTGATGGACGTGTTGATGGATGGTACCGCAAGAATTGTTATCATTGGCAATGGTTTTGATCTACACTATAATATTGCGTCAAGTTATAGGCACTATAAGGAATGGCTAACGATAGTTCATCCTGAATTGTGGCAGAAACTTGAGCGGTACATTAATGCTAATGGCGAGTGGTGGAACGATTTTGAGAGAAATTTGGCCGAGTTTGATATTCGGAAAATAATTAAGGAGAGCCCACGGTATTATCCATCTCGTAATTCTCGATTTCCACCGTCTCCATTATTTCTTGCTAATCAGTTCTTTGAAAAAATACGGAAGGAGATAACTGATAGTTTTGTAGAGTGGATAAAAACATTATCTATTAATGATGTCATTAAGAACGTGGAGTTGCCGGAAGCATTGCTCTATATCTCATTCAATTATACGAACACGCTCGAACAGATTTATGGAATTCCTAAAGACCGTATCTTGTATATTCATGGAAATGCATCGCGCGGCGATAAACTCATTTTGGGACATAGCAAGAGCCATTACGAGATAGAAAGCGATTATATGCGAAAGTATGGGTTGCGGGAAATAGAAGACTTCTATGACAACTCTTCGGTTATTAGCAATGAAGAGTATCAATTGGCTCTCAAAGTTTCTTCCCTAGACAAGTTCCCTTATACGCAAATCGTCGGCTATTCGGGCATTTTATTGCCAGCCGTGAAGTCTTCGAGTGAGGTTGTGTGTTTTGGCTTTTCTTTCTCTGAAGTGGATTTCCAATATCTTGAGTGGATTGCTGCGAAAAATCCAGATCTACTTTGGAAGGTAAGCTGGCATTTGCCGACAGACATAAGTAAGGTAAAAACCTTTTTCCGTCAAGTGGATATCACAAACTACACTCTCTTTCAATTCTGACATCGCCATCCCAGTCTGAACAGATACACCATTTCACCCATAATACTATCTATGGACTGTCGCGAAATGCCTAAAAAGTTTTTAACTTTCTTAACAAATTGATTGACAAAGTGATAGGAGTTTTGTGCCTTTGATGAAGGAAAAAAGGATTCCCCCAACCACTGTTGAAAGTGAGAAATGGGGGGAATAATCCTCAAAGGCGCATCCGCAATTCGGACCAGATGTTGAATGTGCGGATGCAATTATATCATCATTTGTCGTCTTTCTTGTCAAGCAGCTTCTCCGAATACCGCTCCTTTGCAATAGCGATAGCTCGCTGCAATTTTTCTGAAAGAAGCTTCTTGTCCGGCAATTTTGTATAATACTGTGCCACCTTTATCGGACTATCCTCCTCAAGCATCAGGTATTCAATGTGCTCCGTATTTCCCTCAGAGCACAGAATCAATCCTATCGGAGACTCCTCGCCCTCCCTTCTCTCATTCTTATTGAGATAGCGCAAGTACAACAACATCTGCCCTTCATACTCCGGCTTGAACTTTCCGAGCTTAAGGTCAATAGCCACCATCCTATGAAGTCCTCTATGAAAGAACAGAAGGTCAATATAGTAGTCAACTGCATCAACAGTGATTCTCTTCTGTCTGTCGAGAAAAGCGAAATCGGAACCAAGTTCCTTGATAAAAGACTGAATCTGCGAAAGTATTGCATCCTCAAGATCTTTCTCTGAGAAAGTATCGGACAATCCGAGCATATCAAGAAAATAACTGCTTCGGAATACAAGATCAGGCATAAGTTGATTAGTCGTCTTTACCTGTTCCAACTCCCGTTTTATGACCTCTTCCAGTTTGCGGCTTATAGCGGTTCTCTCAAACAGCTGTCCGTCAATCTTTTCATCCAATGTGCGGGTGTCCCAATACTCAATTCTGCACATCTCCACATAGAACTGCCGTGCAAGTGGCTCCTTCACGCCAGTCAATGACCGTAGATGTGTCCAAGTCAATTGGGTACGCAGCGCGTACCTTATTTCCTCTTCAGAGAATGCGTAAGCCACACGAATACACTGTTTCAATTTCTCATATTTCCAACCTGAGCCATATCTGTCTGTCAGAAGCTTAGCGAGGTTCTTGACCACTTGCTTCCCATATTCGGCCCTTTGGTTATAAAGCACATCTTCCTTGATGCGATGTCCAATATACCAGTTAGTCAGACATAGCTCCGTATTGAGATGAGTGGCAATTCGATCCCTTGCTCCGTCAATGATTCTGCAAACATCGGAAAAAAGTTTATTCTCTTTTCCGATCAATTCGGGGTTGTTTTTCTGTATGCTAATTTCCTTGTCCATATATCTTTATGTTTAAAAATCAAATTGGGTACGCAGTGCGTACCTTTTTTAACTGCTCCTCATAATAATACGAATAATCAATCCCCTCCATAAACATCTCCCTATCATTCACCTTGTCCGTCAAAGCATTTCTCAGAAGCCTCTTTATTTCCGTACTATCTGCCACACTCTTCTCCATTGCCGCAAGATAAGCATATTTATCAATACGGCTCCAATCAATGCATATCCCAAGTTTCTTCTTTATAATCAAATCTAGCCTGCGGATTTCAGTGATGACCACCCAAGCATTTCGGCGATAACCACCCACTTGAGTTAACTTTCAAGCCTGGTATGTCAAAGGTACTATTATTTTCTCATACTATCACCAGATAGCTCGATTCTATGAGCCGTTTTTGCAAGTTTGTCGAGCACGGCGTCGGCGACGGTGGTGTTTTTTTTGCGAGGATATTATACCTATTTTTCACGGGCAATGTCGAAAATAATTGATATTTAATAAGATATCATTGAAAGTATTTGTTCCATTTGCGGAAAATGCTTATCTTGCAGCCAGAAACTCGCAAATATTTTAAATGAAAACCAATATGTCTGGACAAACTCAACTCTTGCGATGATTGCGAAATAGAGGTTTGGCAGGCTTGGAGATGGCTTTGAATGCGGAATGGATGCGCAGAGCCATACGTGACTGACGATGATGTACGCTATATTGTCGATTGCATCTGTGTAAAATCCTATATTTGCCGCAGACGCGTGAATTACTCAGTAATCTGCAACCACAACTAAAACTACAAAGAATATGTTTACTCTGATTGACCTTCCTTATTCATCGCTCTCTCCTGTGATTAGCGATGAGACTTTATCTTTTCACTATGGCAAGCACCTTCAGACTTATGTGGACAATTTGAACAAACTTGTTGCCGGAACTAGGTTTGAGGGTATGGGATTGGCGGATGTAGTTCTTGCTTCGGCTGCTGGAACGGACGCTCAGCTCGTGCCTGACGGAAGTGGAGAGACCGGGTGCGGTGGGGCTTTGTCATCGACGGCTCCTTGTGGCAATCTCTCCGCGATTTTCAATAATGCCGGGCAAATTCTGAATCACCAATTATATTTCTTACAGTTCAAGACCCCCGTTCAAGCCGCTGCGGACGATGGTGGGCGTGGCGGATGTGATTGGGTGTCGGCTCCGACCGGTAGTATTCTCCGGCAGATACAGCGGCAATGGGACAGCGTGGAAAACTTCCAAACGGAGTTTGAGGCTAAAGGCGTGGGGCTTTTCGGGAGCGGCTGGGTGTGGCTCTCTGCCGATGAGGGCGGTGAACTCCTTATCTCCCAGGAGGAGAATGCCGGAAATCCGCTGACAAAAGGTCTGAAACCACTTCTTACTTTTGACGTTTGGGAACACGCCTACTACTTGGACCACCAAAACCGTCGTGCCGCCCATCTGAAGGCTCTGTGGAGCATTATCGATTGGAATGTTATTGAGACGCGCTACGATTTTTGTTGAAATCCGCGGCATTTCGCCTGACGTCAATCTAGGGACTGTCGGGAAATGCCTAAAAAGTTTTTAACTTTCTTAACAAATTGATTGACAAAGTGACAGGAGTTTTGTGCCTTTGATGAAGGAAAAAAAGAATTCCCACAACCACCGACGAAAGTGAAAAATTGGGGGAATCGCAAGAATAATCTGCATGTCAAAAGTACGAAATTTTTCTGAAATAGCACCAAACATTGCGTTTCCGGAGTTTGTAGTTGAAGCGCTCACTTATGAAGTCTTGCAAATACTCAACATCTCATTGAAGGACAAACGCCACTGGTATGATGACTATACGATAAGACTAACGTGATGTCAAAGATCTATCTGAACCCCTCATTATTTCTGGGTTATTTGATTAAATTTTAACTCGTCCCGATTTTATCGGGATGCTAATGGTATAAAGTCTCTAACTTATTGTAAACCCAAGTGTATGATTAACAGGAAATTGATGGTTGTTATTCGGTGTGTATTTTTGATAATAACATTATATTTTTTGTCAGGATGTGTGCAGGCTCAAGTTGATCCTACTATACCGGTTGGTTTGCTTTCAAAAAGTCGAGATTATTTGTTCTTTTGTTTGTCAATAATTGATTCTTCAAAGCCATTGTATAATCAAGTCGCTGGAAGATATTATTATGCGATGTTTTCAATAGCAAAAATACCAAGTATTTGGAAACACAAGCATTTTAATGGAGAAATGGAGACGCACGAAGATGTTTGGAGGGTAGTGCCAAAGGAACCTAAAACGTTTTTCGGGAAAGAACTAAAATCGTTGAGGACTGCATGCGATTATATTCCTAATTGTAATGATTCATCAAGTAATGATGTAAAAACGAAGTTGTTGCCTATTGTTGAGAATAATACTGCATTTGAAAAACTCATAGAGGACACAAAAGTATGCATTGAAAAATACTATCGAAAAATTGGATCATGTGATGATAATTCAGAAACATCATGTGATGAGTTATTGGCAGAAATTTCAATATGTCGAGAAAAAATAATTGATCACATTACGAAGACTAATTGCACATTAAATAATTAGAAATGATTGCAGCATACAATCTTCTTGATTCTTTTCTTGTTAGAACTTGTTCACTGCTGTCCGGAGAAATTTTTATCATAATGTAGGGGCTGTCGAGAAATCCCTTAAAAGCTCTCACTTTCTTAATAAATTGATATAGTGATAGAAATTGTGTACCTTTGATGAATGAAAAAAGAATTCCCCAACCACCGCCTAAAGTGAAAAATTGGGGGAATCACAAAAATAATCTGCATGTCAAGAGTACGAAATTTTTCTGAAATAGCGCCAAACATTGCGTTTCCGGAGTTCAATTTTTATGACCTCTATAGGTCGACGTTTGAGATTGGCCGCGGCTTCGCTCAGATTGACAAACACTAAAGGACAATCCATAGATTAAGAGTATTAAACAATAATCCATATATAGCTGATATCAAGATGAATGCAGGAGAAACTATCGGCATCATATCTGGCGTAATAGCGCCACTTTCAGGAGTCGGTGCTGTGTTGAAGTGGTGCAAAGATGGTTGGCACAAAATGGGAGATTCTTGAATGAGTATAGAAAACATCCATTCTTTTTTCCTATGCCATTGGCTAAAGAAATATTGAGGCGTAATGTTGGGGAATATCCTGTCAGCAGTCCATTTCTTTTTTCTCATATTGACGCCATCAATGAAGGAAAAGGAGATAGAATCATTTTTCAAGAATTCATTTAACGGAACAGAGGAATTTCAGAATGGGGTATTGGCCAGATTTCGTGAATTTCGTATGTCTCCGGAAACAGGAATGAATTTCCTATATGCTTTGCGTTATCTTCAACAAAATCATTATCTTGGATTTGTTGATTTGACTTGATTTCATTTCAGTAAAGGATGATCATCTGCATGAGGAATATCTTGCGACTCTCAAAGACTGAAAAACAATGATTGAAATCCAAACCTTTGTTCTGATGTTTGAACTTAGGGTTTTATTTCGTACCTTTATTTTCATTTTCTGGCGAGATGGCGTGTGCGGACATAATAAAAAAGGTGGATACGAAGAACCATTCTACGCAGATACTCGGATGACGGTTTTTAACTATGTTGAGAGATGTTGATTGATAAGAAATTGTTGGACGGTCTCTTCGCTGAGGCAGGGGAGAGCCAAAGAAAGAGGATGAATTGGGACCTTCGGACAAATGCGGAGGACGGGTCGCAGAGGATGCTGAATGCGCTGCTGCCGGGGACTGTTGTTCAGGCGCATCATCATCCGCATTCATCGGAGACTGTGATATGTCTCTGCGGGCGTATGGACGAGGTGTGCTATGATTCGAACGGACACGAGACGGAGCGCTTCCATCTTTGCCCGGCAGATGGGGCGTATGGCTGTCAGGTGCCTGCGGGCGTGTGGCATTCTGTGGAGGTTTTCGAGCCTAGCGTGATTTTCGAGGCGAAAGACGGTGCCTATGGTAAGGACGGGAGTGAGCTGATGTAGACTTCTGCGTTGAAGGCTACGTTGGACGGAGGCTTACGGCTGTTACGGGCGGCAGTCTGCCGTCGAAAAAAGATTCTTGAGTCGGAAGACCGGACAATATAATTTGCCCCTGTTGCGAATCGCTTCGCGGCAGGGGCTTTTAAAATCATCTTGTTTATGATTTGTTGTTTTTAGGGGAGACATTTTTGGGAAGTTCCCCTAAAAACAGCCCGCATCACTGCGAGCTGTTTTGGTTAGTAGTGTAGTGTTTTAATTATTAGTGGTCAGCAAGCTCCTCATAAAACAGATTATGAAGAGATGAGTGGCCTTAAACGTTACATCTCGTTTAAGACATTGCAAATATAAGGTTTATTTTCTAATAACAAAATTTTATTGCATCATTTAGTACAAGAAATTGCGAATTTGTAAGTTTTTCCTCTATTTTTCGAGCAGATTTGGCCTGAGTCTCTTTGTTCGTTCCAGCGCCTGTTCGTCCTGCCAGGCTTGAATCTTCTTCGGGTCACCGCAGAGGAGAATGTCCGGAACTTTCCAGCCGTTGAAGTCTGCCGGGCGGGTGTAGATGGGAGGGGAGAGAAGGTCGTCCTGAAAGCAGTCGCTCAGGGCTGAGGTCTCGTCGGAGATGGCTCCCGGAATGAGGCGTACAATCGCGTCGGCGAGGATGGCTGCCGGAAGCTCTCCTCCGCTCAGAACATAGTCTCCCACAGAGATTTCCCTTGTGATGAGGTTGTCGCGGACCCTTTGGTCGATGCCCTTGTAGTGACCGCACAGGAGGATGAGATTCCCCTTGAGCGACAGCTCGTTGGCTATGCCTTGGGTGAGCACCTCGCCGTCGGGGGACATATAGATGATTTCGTCATACTCCCTTTCCGCGCGCAATTCCTCAATCATCCGGAAAATCGGCTCCACCATCATCACCATTCCCGCATCCGGTCCATAATTGTAGTCGTCGACCCTTTTGTGCGGGCCGAGGCCATATTTTCTTATGTCGTGGACCTGGATTTCTACAATTCCCTTTTTTCTTGCGCGTCCCACAATCGAATGGCTCAACGGGCTGTCAAGGAGCTCCGGGACGACGGTAAGTATGTCAATTCTCATATTTTTCAACGTTTCTGGAATATTCGCACGGCAAATTTAGTGTTTTTTACTCAATTATTAATATATTTGCAGGCTGGACGCGCCCATACGCGAAGGTTGGTCACGTCCATAGTGTTATAAACTTAATACTCCAGATTATGAGTGAAGAGATCATTCCTGAGGTAAATGTCTCAGATGTAGTGCCTGAGGTTCAGGAGAATGCTGCGGCGGAACAGCCTGTACCTGAAAATTCCGCTGAAAAGAATGTGGAAAATTCCGCAGAAGGGAATATTGAAACGCCTGCAGAAGGGAATGTGGAGAATTCCGTTGAAGGGAATATTGAAACGCCTGCTGAAGGGAAAGTGGAAAATTCTGCTGAAGAAAATGCGGAAAAGTCAGGTGAGGTGGAAACTGCCGAGGCTGAAGTTACGCCGGAGGCCGAGACTCCAGACTATCAGAACATGTCCCTTGCAGAGCTTGTGTCGACGCTTCAGAAGACAGTTACGAGCGATATGAAGATGGCTCTGTCGAAGAATGTCGAGACCATCAAGACTGCGTTCTACAAGAAACTCAGCAAAGAGAAGGCCGACGCGATGCAGAAGCTTGCGGAGATGGCGGATACGGCGTTGGACGCTGTCGAGAGCCCGTTTGCTGCGATAGAGGAGGGCTTTAAATCCGTATATAACGAGTATAAGAAGGAACGTGCCGATTTCAATGAGAAACAGGAGAAGGAGCGCGAGCATAATCTGGAATTGAAGCAGAAGGTTATAGATGACCTGAAGGAACTTCTTGATAAACAAGAAGATGTGAATGCTACATTCCCTGCGTTCCGAGAGATCCAGAACCGCTGGAGGGAAATCGGACCGGTGCCTGCAACGGCGTTCCGCAATCTGAACGAAACCTACCAGCTTTATGTGGAGCGGTTCTATGATATGGTGCAGATTAACCGTGAGCTGCGCGATTTGGACTTCAAGAAGAACCTTGAGGTGAAGGAGAAATTCTGCGAGGCAGCGGAGAAACTTGCGGAGAACGAAAATGTCGTGGAGGCGTTCAAGGAACTGCAGAAACTGCACGAGCAGTGGAAGGAATATGGTCCGGTGGCGAAGGAATACCGCGAAGATATCTGGAATCGCTTCAAGGCTGCCACATCCGTGATAAACAAGAAGTATCAGGGTTTCTATGAGGACATAAAGAAGCAGCAGGAGGAAAATCTTGCGGCGAAGACAGCCCTCTGTGAGAAGGTCGAGGAGATTGCGAAAAGGGAAGTGAACGGCTCTAACGAGTGGACCGCCTTCTCGAAGGAGATTGAGGAGATCCAGCAGGAATGGAGAAAGATCGGGTTCGCATCTAAGAAGGAGAACCAGAAGATATATGATCGTTTCCGTGCTGCTTGTGATGCTTTCTATGCCCGCAAGAGGGAATTCTATTCCGAAATAAAGGATAGTCTCAATGCCAATCTCGAGAAGAAAATTTCGCTTTGTGAGGCAGCGGAAGCTCTGAAGACAAGCACAGAATGGAAGAAGGCTTCAGACCAGTTCATTGCTCTTCAGAAGCAGTGGAAGGAAATCGGTGCTGTGCCTCGCAAGAAATCTGAACAGATCTGGAAGAGATTCCGTGGAGCCTGCGACGAGTTCTTTGCGGAGAGGGACAAGAACGTCAAGCCTGAAAACGATTTTCGCGGAAATCTTAAGGCAAAACAGGCAATAATCAGGGAAATCGAGGAATATCAGAGTGTTGACGCGGCGACCGATGCAAAAGCACAGGCTGACTTCCATCAGAAATGGCAGGCAATCGGATTCGTCCCGTTCAAGGATAAGGACAGAATAAACGAAGCCTATCGTGCGGCTATGAAGGCAAAGTTCGGCTCTGAACCAACGTCCGAAAGGCGCGGTGGACGCAGCGGAAAACCTCAGCGCTCCGAGAAGGAGATTCTGATTGACAAGTTCACCAAACTCCAGCAGGACATCGCCACCTACGAGAACAACATCGGTTTCTTCTCAACGGGAAAGAACTCCGGCGCTCTTGTAGACCAAATGCGCAAGCGTATCGACGACGCTAAGGTAGAACTCGCAAAGCTTGCCGAAAAAATCAGAACTCTGGACACCCAGCAGGAGTAAGCTGAAAAAGGCAGTTGAAAGGACTGCTAAAGAAACAGTTAAAAAGACAGTAGAAAGAGAGGGGATGCATAAAAAGATGGGATGCAAGGCGGATGGTGAAGATGAATACCGCAGCAACCTTATGGTTGTGAGGATTTCATCGAACCATCCAACGCAGCAGACCGCTTTTTATGCGCCCCGCAAATTAAAAATAGATGACATCAGAAACAAAAAATACAATTATAGGTTTCACGCTGATAGGCGTGATAATGTTCGGATTCACATGGTATCAGTCGCGCCAGTACCAGAAACAGATGGAGTATCAGGCACAGCTGGATTCCATCGCCCATGCGGAGAGGCTGGAGGCTTACGCCCTTGATTCTCTGAATCGCATAGCGTCGGGCGACACGCTGGACAATGCGGCTACGACGGTGGTTTTGAGCACAAAGCCGGCTCTGAAGCCTTATAGGGACGACAACCTTACGAAGGCACGCGAGGCAGAGGCTTCTGTCCTGACGCTTTCCAACGACAAGATGGAAATCGCTTTCACGACGAAAGGCGCGCAGCCATATTCAGTGAAACTGCTTGACTATGTGAAGTATGACAGTTCCTCACTCTATCTCATTCCCCCGCAGGCAAGCGAGTTCAACGTGAATGTTTTTGCCGGCGAATCGGTTGACACCAAGGAATTTGTGTTCGATGTCGCCGAGGTTTCTGACAGTTCCATCGTAATGCGTCTCCCGTTTGCGCAGGGAGGTTACATCCAGCAGAAATATGTTCTCTCGCAGGGCAGCTATATGGTTCACAACGAGCTCTCGTTCGTCGGTATGGATTCAGTCATCCCAAGCAGGGTCTCTTCGGTAGACCTGAACTGGAAGACAGTCGTGCCTCGTCTTGAGAAGGGATACAAGAATGAGAAGCAGTATTCCAAGATAGACTATTATGTTCCGGGCGAGAAATCTCCGGAAGATATGGGAAATGGAAAGAACGAATCAAAGAGGCTTGACGCCAAGTTCGACTGGGTCGCATTTCAGCAGCAGTTCTTCTCTTCCATTCTCACCGCTCCGGAGGGATTCGAGTCTGGAGAGTTCGGTGTCGAGTATTTTCCGGAGGATGACGTGGACCGCAACCTGATGACATGCTCAGCGCATGCGAGGGCCGGTGTAGACATGATGAGAGCTGGAGACAAGGTGATACCGTTCGACTTCTATTTCGGACCGAACCACTATCACACACTGAAATCATACGACAGAAAATATGAGAAGATCATCCCTCTCGGCGGCTGGCTCGTCGGATGGATTTCACGGTTCATCATCATCCCTTGCTTCGATCTCCTCGGACGGTTCATCAGCAACTACGGACTCATCATCCTGATTATGACCATTCTTCTGAAGATTGTCATCTCTCCTCTCACTATCAAGTCCTACATGTCTTCCGCTAAAATGTCAGCACTGAAGCCGGAGATGGACAAGATCAATGAGAAATATCCTAAGCAGGAGGACGCGATGAAGAAGCAGCAGGCCACGATGGAACTCTATCAGAGAGCCGGCGTGAAGCCTCTCGGCGGATGCCTTCCGATGCTGCTCCAGTTCCCTATACTCTGGGCAATGTTCCGGTTCTTCCCTGCATCCATCGAGCTTCGTCAGAAGTCGTTCCTTTGGGCCGATGACCTCAGCGCATACGACTCAATTTGGGACTTTGGCGTCAATATCCCTCTTTTCGGTGACCACTTGTCGCTGTTTGCGCTGCTGATGGCCGTGTCGATGTTCCTCTACTCGAAGATGACCTCAAGCCAGATGTCGAATGACCCGCAAATGGCAAGCATGAAGTTCATGAGTGTTTGGCTGATGCCTATAATGATGCTCTTTATCTGCAACAACCTGTCTTCAGGTCTTTCCTACTACTACTTCATCTCCAACCTGCTCACTATGCTCCAGACCTTCATCATCAAGAAATGGGTCGTGAAGCCGGAGAAGATTCTTGCACAGGTGCAGGCTTCAAAGGGTAAGCCGCTTCCGAAGTCAAAGTGGCAGCAGAGGCTTGAGGAGGCCCAGAAGATGCAGCAGGCGCAATTGCGCGAACAGCAAAAGAAAAGGAAATGAGTGCAGAAGAAGCGGATTGCTTCGTTGCCGCTTGCGGAAAATCCTCACAACCAATAAGGATGCTCCGGTGTTTCCACTTCGCTTGCGCCTTGCACTCCATCTTCTTCTGCACTCATTTCCCAAAGCTATTTATTTCAGTTATGGATATTGGGTGTAACATACAGAAAATAAAGTCGGAACTGCCATCAGGAGTGAAACTGGTGGCAGTTTCCAAATTCCACCCGGTCGAGGCGCTGCGTGAGGCCTATAACGCGGGGCAAAGGCTGTTTGGGGAAAGCCGACCGCAGGAAATGCGTGACAAGGTGCAGCAGATGCCTGGGGATGTGCAATGGCATTTCATCGGGCATCTTCAGAAGAACAAACTGAAATATGTCCTGCCGTATGCCGCAATGCTTGAGTCGGTTGACTCAGTGGAACTGCTTGACGCAATTGAACAATGGTGTTCTGGGCATCCGGGATTCCGTGCTGCCGGAGTGGAGGATTCGGGGAACGGAGAGATGGGCTCCGTCACCAGCCGTGTGAATGTTCTTTTGGAATGTCACATCGCCCGGGAAGAAACCAAACAGGGATTTACTCCGGAAGAAGCCTTGGCTGTGCTTACAGGGGAGGCTCGCTGGCCTCACATCCGTTTCTGCGGACTGATGGGAATGGCGACCAACACTGACGACGAGTCTGTCATCCGTTCGGATTTTAGCAAACTGCTTGCTCTGAACGCCTCTCTGCAGCCGATGGTCGGCATCTGTCCGAACCTCACGCAAGATTTTCGTGAACTCTCTTTCGGGATGTCCGACGACTATAAGATAGCTGCATCCATGGGCGCGACTATTGTCCGCATCGGTACCGCCATCTTTGGCGCCAGGGGCGAATAAAAAGCGGTCTGCTGCGTTGGATGTCTTGATGAAATCCTCACCCTCTTATTGACCCCTCCCGTCCCCTCGAAGGGGAAGTGGTGCTCCGCGATACCCTATCCCACCAGCCTACGCTTCTGTGCGCTACGCACGGCGCTTATGCGCCTTGAGGTTGCTGCGGTATTCATCTTCGCCATCCGCCTTGCATCCCATCTTTTTCTTCATCCCCTGTGGCTAAGTTTTCCCGACCAGCTACCTCTCTCACTTCGTTCGAGATGACGCTTGCTCAATTATATCATCTGCGACGGCAGCGGAGGCGCCGGAGCCCCCGAGGAGTGCGCGGATTGCTGCATAGTCAGAGAGCATCTTTTGCCTGTAGACCTTGTCTTCAATGAGTGCGCGGACTTCGTTCACAAGAGCCTCCGGGTTGCAGTCGTCCTGGACGAACTCCTTGAATGCAAACCTGTTGACGCACAGATTCCCGAGACTGATGTACTTGACCTTTACAATTCGTTTCGCGATTGCGTAGGTGAGACGGCTGCCCATTATGAAGCCAACAACCTGAGGGGTTCCGAGCAGAACAGTCTCAAGCGAGGCTGTCCCTGAGTTGACCACGGCAGCTTCTGCCTGGCGAACGATTGACTCTGTTTCCCCGAAAAGCACCTTGATGTATTCCTGGCCATGCAGATAGGGGAGATAGTCTTCCGACGACCGACTCGGGGCACCGGCCACAATGAACTGCCATCCTTCGTATTGCGGCAAGGCATGCATCCTGTCGGCGAATTCTGTCAGAACAGGCATCATTGTGCTGATTTCGCTCTTACGCGAGCCGGCAAGCATGGCGATTATCGGTTTGTCCGGGAGTCCGCAGCGTTTCAGGAAGTCCTCGCGTGTCTCTTTCATCGCCACGGAATTGTCCACGGCATCGACAAGAGGATTGCCCTTGTAGACGAAAGGAACGCTCTTTTTCTCGAAATAGGGGATTTCAAAAGGGAATACTATATAGAGTCTGTCGACATATTTCTTCAACTTTCGGATGCGGCCTTCGCGGGACGCCCAAACCTTCGGCGCTATGTAGTAGAACACTTTAAGTCCGCGTTTGTGGGCAAATTCGGCAATCTTGAAATTGAATCCCGGATAGTCTATGAGTATCACGCAGTCGGGGGCGAAATCCAGAATGTCATGTTTGCAGCGCCTGAGGTTGCCGAGCAACTTGCCCGCCTTGGCGAGTACCTCGGTGAAGCCCATGACGGCTCCTTCTTTGTAGTGTCTGACAAGACCCCCTATCTGTGTCCCGAAAGGAACTGTTGCAGGGCGTGTCTCTGTGGAAATTCCGGCCGGCTGTTCCTTGTCCTGTGGAACACATTTCTGATGTTCCACAAACACCCCGTTCATCAAATCACCGCCCCAAAAGCGTATGATAGCGTTGGGGTCCTTCTCGTATATCCCGCGCATCAGGTTCGACCCGTGAAGGTCGCCGGACGCTTCGCCTGCAATGATGTAGTATCTCATATTAGAAAGCCACCTCGCTCAGAATCTTAAGCTGTTCATAGTCAGTGCTGTCGATGGTGTGCGGAACAATGGAGACATATCCGTTGTCGGTGAGCAGATGGTCGGCGTCGGCGCTGTTGTCGGTGTCGCTGCTGAAGTTTCCCACCAACTTATACATCTTTACCGCCGGTTTCTCGGACGGATCTCCAGTAGGCGCACCATTCAAGGAGGCCGCTATTGCCTCCGCCTCATCGAGACTCCTGAATTCCTTGACCCAGCGTCCTCGGCCCATATATCCGGCTCTTACGCCCTTGATCTCGTCTGCCGGGACAGAAGGAAAGTTCACGTTGTAGTATGTCATATAGCTGTGTCGCGGGAGTTCCACGAGTTTCTCGAATATTCCTGGAAAGTATTTTTCGATCTGCGAGAAATCTGCGTCAGGATTGTGGTCGCAAAGCGAAACTCCAATGCCGAGAATATGATTCACAGCCGCTTCTGCCGTCGCTCCAAGTGTGCCGGAGTAGCAGGACGCAACTGAAGTGTTCGCTCCGTGATTGATGCCTGACACAATGACATCCGGCTTCCATCCGAGCCACGGCGTGCTCATTGCGAACTTTACGCAGCTGGCCGGCGTCGCGTCAAGATATGCCCACCTTTCCGTGTGCTCCAGTCCGTCCTCACCCACGAAGGTCGACGACTCGATTTCCTTGAATGCTATCTTTTCAGCTCCGAGGGATACGGCCATCGACATTCCGGACTGTGCGGAAAACGGGGCTATGACGGCCACATTTCCATATTTCTTCATCATTTTCGTCAGCACCGCAATTCCCTTGGACTCGAATCCATCGTCATTTGTAATAAGTATGTTCATTTGTACGTTTTGTTTATTATTCCATTCAATTTTGCCTATTTAATTTTCATTTGCAAAGATAGTTTTATTATTTCATTATTTTTCGTATTTTTGCGGCGCTTTTTCGGAGATGTGGTGTCTCGGCGCAGAATTTGTATTTGACTACATGGTTTTGCCGGACTCAAAGTTCCGGACTGAGGATGAAATTTGTATAACAACTTAATATTACAAAACAATGATTAGACTTGGTATTAACGGATTCGGTCGTATCGGCCGTATGGTATTCCGTGCTGCCGTTGAGAACTTCTCAAACGACATTCAGGTTGTAGGTATCAACGACCTTCTTGATGCTGACTATCTCGCTTACATGCTTAAGTATGATTCAGTTCACGGTCATTTCAACCATGACATCAAGGTTGAAGGCAACTATATGATCGTAGACGGCAACAAGATCCAGATTTTCGCTGAGAAGGATCCTTCACAGATCACTTGGGGCGCACTTGATGTTGACGTGGTAGTTGAGTCTACCGGCTTCTTCCTTACTGAGGAGCTCGCTTCTGCACACCTCAAGGCTGGTGCAAAGAAGGTCATCATGTCTGCACCTTCAAAGGATGCCACTCCGATGTTCGTATATGGCGTAAACGACAAGACTTACGCTGGACAGAAGATCATTTCCAACGCATCTTGCACAACTAACTGCCTCGCGCCTATCTCCAAGGTTCTCCACGAGACATTCGGCATCAAGAGAGGTCTCATGACAACAGTTCACGCAGCCACTGCAACTCAGAAGACTGTCGATGGCCCTTCGAAGAAGGACTGGAGAGGCGGACGTGGTATTCTTGAGAACATCATTCCTTCTTCAACAGGTGCTGCAAAGGCTGTCGGCAAGGTTCTTCCTGAACTCAACGGCAAGCTCACCGGTATGTCAATGCGTGTCCCTACCTCTGACGTTTCAGTTGTTGACCTCACTGTAGAGCTCGAGAAGCCTGCAACTTACGAGGAAATCTGCGCTGCAATGAAGAAGGCATCTGAGGGCGAGCTCAAGGGCGTTCTCGGATACACTGACGAGGCTGTCGTTTCAACCGACTTCCGTAACGACGCACGCACTTCAATCTTCGACGTTAAGGCCGGCATCCAGCTCGATCCTACCTTCGTTAAGGTTGTGTCTTGGTACGACAACGAGTGGGGTTATTCAAACAAGGTTTGCGAAATGGCCCGCGTAATCTCTAAGTAATTGAAGCGTCTGGGGATGTCCACTTGCTTTGCAATTGGAAATTTAGACATCTTCAACTCTTTCAGAGTTTCAATATAGGCTTCCGCTTCGGCGGGAGCCTTTTTTGCATGCATTGTCTTATTGCTGAACGGCAACAACGGAAAGGTCGCAGGGGGTGGGGATGCCATAGACGGTGGCGTGGTCGGTAAACTGCCACATCATCCAATTTTTGAAGCGGGGTGCTTCGAGGCTGCTGCCGGAACCGTAGCGGGCAATCCAGATGGGGTAATGTTCAAAAATTTCAGGTGAAAGCCGCTCGCGGAGAAAGGCGTCGCCGGTGTAGATGATGGGGCGTCGCCCGTAGTGTTCCTCAATAATCCCGAGCCAGACGAGCAGCCTGCGGTTGAGCTCGGAATTGCTGCATCCTGCATGGATGGTCTCCACGTCAAGAATCGGTGGCAGGTCCTTATGGCGGATGTTCCCTACCGTGTGAATGAAGTTTTGCGCCTGCTTCTCAGGAGACTTTGAACTTCTGAAAAAATGGTAGGCTCCGCGGCTATATCCAGCCTTGGCCGAGCGCTTCCAGTGATCCGAGAACAGTGCATCGCGATGGTTTTCTCCTTCTGTTGCCTTGACCATAACATAGCGCACTCGTTGTATGGCAGTTGCGGTCTTGATGTCCCTCATTGTATGCCCCTGCGCATCGGTGAGGACCATCAGAGAGTCCCATACGATGTCCTTCTGGTACTTTGATATATCCACGGCATAGCCGTGGTGCCCTTCCGGAACCTGCACGCCCGTCTCTCCTGTGCATCGGCTGACAAATATGGGAACGATGACAAAAGTGACCACCGTCAAGACTGCCGCCGCTACAAACCAATAAACGGAAATAACCTTCGCCTTCCGCTTTTTCCTGCCCCTCTTGCGAACTTTCCTTGCTGCTGCCATCTCGTGAACTATCTGCTCGGAACGAATGTTTCCGGGACTGGCATCTGGTAGACTGATGCACGGAGGAATGCCTTGTAGGCCTCAAGGTCTGTGAGAATGTCTTGCTGTTCCACCGAGATTGTCTCTCCGATTGCCACTCTGTGCTTTCCCTTGGATTTGTTCAGAAGTTCGCGTGGGAGTCTGAGCAGACGCACCTTCCAGTCGATAAGACCGAGAGTGTAGTAGAAGCGGGAATTGTGGTCGAGAAAATGAATCGGCACAATCGGCACTCTCGCCTTTTTAATCAGATGAATCATACTGTCCTGCCACGGTCTGTCTGCGATTTCTTTCTCTTTCAGATGGAGGTCAGAGACTGCTCCGGAAGGGAAAAATCCCATCGGCTTTCCTTCGTGGAGATTTTTGAGAGTCGCACGCACACCGTTGAGAGTTGTATGTGTGGGCTCTCCTTTTTGTGTGGTTGTCGGATTGACGGTTATGAATGAGGGGCGGAGGGTTTCCACCCTGCCGAGAATTTCGTTCACCATCACCTTGTAGTCCGGACGTTTCGGGAGTATGAGGTCGAGGAGTATGATGCCGTCGAGTCCTCCGTAAGGGTGATTACTGATTGTGATGAATGCGCCTTCGGGAAGATTTTCGAGTCTCTCGGGGTTGCCGATTAGGTAGTTACATCCCATTGCTTCGAGTATCCTGTGGGCGGATTCTCCCGGATTCTTGCCCTCGAAAGAGCTGTTGTAGAGGCGGTTGACGCCGTTTATTCCCAAAAGTGCGAAAAGTCCTTTTGCGAACCATTGACCCCAGGCCCCCTTGAACAGGGGAGCCATATTCCCGAGTTCTTCAATGCTCAGCACTTCGTGCTCGGGCCTTTCTGTCTTTTTGCGGAAGACGAAAATCTCGGCAAGAAAGTAGTTGAGTATGCCGGAGATGCAGACAGCGAGTAGGTTGCAGAGCCATGCATCCCAGCCGAAAATCCTTTCGAAGAGTACGAGGAATACCATCTTCACGAGGAATCCGAAGATGCACGAGACATTGAACCCGCCGAAATGCCTCCAGAAACTCTTCGCTGACGAGCGGTTGCTTATGCGGTTCTTCCATATCCAATAGTAGGACATGAGGAAGTTCGCGAAGGTCGCCACCTCAAACGAGATGGCCGGGCCTATCCAATATTCTCCCCAATACTGGAATCCGTTCCAGAACCCGCTGGCAGGGTGCGCCTCTACCATAGCTTTCAGCACCCAACCTACAGCCCAAAGTACAGCCGTGTCCACGACTGTACCCAGAGCTCGGCTGACCACAAAGTAAACCCATTTTTTCAATGAAAGGACTTTGTCCTTCTCCTCTTTCATTTCGTTGTCACTCAGTAAACGTTCCGTCAAATTTCTTAGGTGGATCAATCTTCGAAAATGCCCTCTCGTCCCTTATTTGGGAGCAGATGAGAAGAATGAAGATGATGCAGCCGAGTCCTATTGCCACCCAGTCGAACGGCGTGTAGGTTCCATTCAGGGTCTCAAGTCCGTCCTTGAAGCAGTTGATTGTCACATTGTAGTCTGCCCACGGGAAATAAATCAGGAAAATGACGGCAATAGCTGCAATCACGCGGAATTCCGTCGGGCCGAGCTTGCCGTAGGTGAGCTTGAACTCGTTCTTGAGAATCGTCCCGATGTAGGTGTGAGCCGAGATTGCGAGATATGCAACGAGCACGAAGAGGGCGACGTCCATTCGCGCGATGGGGGAGATGCCCGCACCGACGCACATCACGATGATTGTGAAAATGTCGATGTTGTGGTCGATAAAGAATCCATAGACAGGTCTCTGCGTGTGTCTTACACGGGCCATCGAGCCGTCGAGGCTGTCGCCGAACCAGTTGAGGAAGAGTCCGAAGACTGTGAGCCACATCCAGTTGAGATTGATGTTTGCAAGTCCGAAGCCAACTGCGCAGAGAACTGCACCGAATGTTCCCACAGCCGTCAGCATATTCGAAGTTGCCCATACAGGCAGACGCTTTGCTATCCAAACCAAAGCTTTCTTTTCAACTCCGTTCAGGAGCGATGTCTGGATTCGTGTCGCTTTTTCATTTCCCATAATCTTACATAGTTATGTGTGCAACAAAAATTTAATAAAACAACCTTTCTGTAATCTCAAAAGGGCAAACCGACCCTGCATTTTTTGTACCAAAGGGCAAAAATGAACAATCTGTCCGCCCAAACCGAAGGCAAAGATAATAAATATTCCATTAAGGCTATCTTCTTCCCGTTGCGTCCAGTGCGTAGCTTCTGCCGCTCACCGTCGCCGCAGTAAAGGTGTATCTTGCCAGAAACTCCTCTTCGGACTTGACTGCAACGGACGAACCGGCGATAAAACTGCCGTACAGAAAGACATTGCCGTTGGCGTCGGATGTAAGGGAGTAGCTGGTATCGACCGTAGCGTTGCCATTGACAGGAATAAACTTGCTGACAATGACTGAAACTTCCTTGTTGGGTTCCGTCGCCATGCGCAGGCGGGAGTAGTTGCGCCCGGCGGAAGAAAAGTCAACATCCAGACCTGCCCCGTCTCCGGTAGGATAGGCGTTGACCTGGATGTATTCTCCGGTTCCGGCAACTTTGCCGTCCTTCAGCTCAGGAGTGCCGGAAGACCCCCACATATAGTCAGGGGCATAATACACATATCCATAAGGCACATTGTCTTCTCTGTAATATAGTCCGCCGCCTGTAAGATTCCAGGCACCGCCGTTATATGTAAAGCTTGCAAACGTATCTCCGTGATGTTTGTCATATACCTTGGCAAGCAGTTCATCCCCATCTTTCCACGATGTCTTTCCCTCGTCGGGCGTGCCTATGGTTCCGGTCTGCTGCTGCAAGTTTTCTTCCTTCGTCCAGCCGGACGGATTGTCACTGCTCAGCTTCGTCATCCATGCCTTGTTCTTGCCTATATTCAGGGTATAGGGATATTCGTGTCCTTCCTCGAACTCCTCCTCCATCCTCATCGCTACCTTATACTCCTTCCCGTTGACGGTAAGTTTCAGAAACTCCTCGTCTCTCTTGTATGTACCGGGCGTGACGATTGCGGAAAACTTGTTGCCCTCGCGCAGGCAGGCCGTGACCCATTTCTCTCCTCCGCTCATCCCCGTCATTGTTCCCTCCGTGCCGAATGTTGCCTTGGAGTTCTTTGAAAGCACCTCTGCCTTGGTCGGGAGCGTATTGTCTTCAAAGTCGGAGCTTCCGAGTACATAAGTTACTGTCACCAATGCCATCCTGTGTCTCATTGAGACGTTTACATAAGTCGGCTTGCCCTGCCACATACCGTTAATGTAGTCCGCCTTTTTAAGCTTCTCCACCGTCTCCTGTCCGGAAGGCAGTTCAAATGAGAATGCGTCATATTCAGAGGGATACGATGCCCATATCGTGTGGTCAGAGTTCTCGTCCGACCAGCAGAACGCCTTGTCACGGGACCAGACACCCATTCCGTCGGAATATGAATAGGTAAGGACGGCCGCCCTCATCTCATCATCCTTGGCGACCCTCACGGCTATCTTGTCCCCATTATCCCAACTGTCTCCTTCTTCCAATGTGTTGACACGGGTCTGCGCGTCATCGACAGAGAAGGTCGCGCAGATTTCCGGACCACTCGTGTCCGGAACCACATCATTGTTTTTCGTGCACGCGGCAAGGCTTATCGTGATGAAAGCCAGAACCGTATATGTGGATTTATCAATTTTGTTCATAATCATCTGTTTATCAGTGTATAATCTGATAGCCGGTCTTTTACGCATCGATGTTGAAATTGCTGCTCGCACCCTCTTGCCATTGTTGAATACCCTTATTCTCGATTGTTATCCCCATATTCGTGACAACAATGGTGTAGCTGTAAAGACTTCCTCCATTGAACCTGCCGCCGGAAGGGGCGGTCAGAGTAGTCGTATAGGTGTTGTGCGTTCCGTCATCCGTCGATGTCTCTAGAGATACGCTGATGCTGTTGTTCTGCACGGTTTGTGGGAGCAGGATGAAGCTGACGGTCGGGCTGTCGTTCAAATCCTGGTTCACAGTCCCGGTCAGTGCCGTCTTGCTTGCGTATGACCACATCTCGCCGTTTCTCGGGTTTACGGTTCCCTCATTCTGGATTTTGTCCAGAGTGAAACTCAGCAGAGTCTCGTTATACTCGATGCCATATCCGGCCTTGACGGTGAACTTTACCATTGCCATGCAGTGCCTGAAGGCATGGTCACCGGAAAAGTTTACCACAGGGGACGACTTCCCTGCAGTGGCTCCGTCGGCAAAGAGAAAGTCCCATCGGCATTTTCCGTCCTTCACGATGCCTCCTTGCCAGTTTATAGTGCCGTCGGCATTTATCTTCGCGTCGTCGGTGTAGGGATAGTAGGCACAAAAGCGTGCGTCATAGCTGTCCGCGAAATAGACCGGTTCGCCGGCGGGGCTGAAGCTGCCGGTTTGGTCGGAAGCGACATATTTCACGTTGCTTTCGTTAGTGTTTCCCTTTGAAGTCGCATATACACCGATTGCGTCTTCACCTACGGCCCATGTATTATTGACGGTGGCACGGGTGGTTATGTCAGCCCGCACGCTTGCCGCGACCGGTCCGCTGACGCCTTCTTCCCTGTCGGAGCAGGCTGCAAGCGACAACGCCGAGGCCGTGATGCATAAGAATCTTAATGTTTTCATTGTCTGTTTCTCAATGTCCTTTTTTCGGCTTGGGCGTTTTTATTTTGCGATGTGCTCACCGTTGTCCCCGCCGTTGTCCCAAGGCTTGATGGAGCCTGATACTTCCGCGGCGGTGCGGCTGAGCGTCACCTGATGGTGATATTGGCTGCCTCCTTTAAGAGCGGACTTCATCGTCCATGTGAAAGGAGCGTCGTGGTCATTATTGAGGTCGAACTCAATCTCGCGGCTTTCCGATGTCGTAGGAAACAGGAGCGCCTCGTATCTTTTGCCGGCCTCGACCGTCTTCATCGTGAATCCTTCCGGAGTCTCTTCTCCCGATATTGTGCCGTCAACGAGGTTGAACATCGCCTTTGTGTCCGCATTCTTTACCTTTACGGTAAGTTTCGCGAGGTCAGCCTGTGTCAGTCCTGTGCCGGGCTGGACTTCAAGGATGAGATTGCTGAGCAGATGGCTGAATTTCAGTTCCACCTGCGGGTTGGATTTGTTGCAGTCGCCGACCTTGGCAAACATGAGGTCGAGCGCTTCCTGATTGCTCTGGTCCGTAAGGTCGAGGGCGATTCTGTAATCATTGACCTGCGCCGTGTAGGGATAGTATGCATAGAAATCCACGTCGCCGTCCATCGGGAAATATATGATCTGCTCGGCGGTGACGGGTGAGAATGCTCCGTTGCCCTCGGTCCTGTAGGCGATGTTGTCGGCTTCCTCTCTGATGGAGCTTTCTGAAAGGGTCTTATTCTCTCCGGTCATGAAAATTCCGATTTGGTCGCCGGACGTCCATTTGTCATTGACCGCGCGGGTTGTTGCATTGATGCTGCTGCCGAACTGCACGGCAACCTTTTCATCCTGTGCAGCGGGTTCTACCTTGCCGTTGCAGGAAACCATTGTTGCAGACGCAAGGAGTGCAAGAGGGAAAAGTTTTGTGATTGTTTTCATAGTGCCATATACATTGTTTGTTATTTTCATAATCATTACCGAACGGCCATTATGGCTTGTTTGGGGCTTGCTACATTTTGTAGTATCCGCGCAGAATGCGGGAGAAAAGCGAGGAGGGGAGTATGGCCTTGAGCAGAACGGAAAGGCTTTGTTCGAGCGTCGCCACAATGTAGCGGTTGCGGGGACGGCGTGCCTTCGCAATCCTCGCCACCGTCTCCGCCACCTTTACAGGCTTAAGCCCATGACCTTCATCGTTCTCTATCTTGCTCATTGACAGCGCGTATGCCGGGTATGCCTCAGCGACCTCCGGAGCGGTCTTCCGCCTCTTTCCTGTGAACCCGGTGGAAAAGTCTCCCGGGTTTATGAGCGAGACTGAGATCCGGAAATTGTGGACTTCCATTCTAAGGGCCTCGGCATAGCCCTCTATGGCGAATTTGCTCGCCGAGTAGAACCCCTGGAACGGGAGCCCCATCAGACCGCCTATTGAACTGAGAAACACAATCTTGCCACTTTTCTGTGCCCTCATCTGCGGCAGCACGGCCTTCGAGAACCGCACCATGCCCATGAAGTTCGTCTCCATCTGAAGCTCTATATCCTCGTCCGGCGTGAACTCAATCGGTCCTCCGATGCCCATTCCGGCGTTGTTCACGAGCATGTCAATCCGTCCCTGTTCCGCAATCACTGTGTCCACGGCTCGTTTCACGGATTCAGCGTCCCTGACGTCGGCATTCAGGTAATGAACTCCGGGGATATGTTCAACTTCGCGCCGCACCGTACCATAGACAGTATATCCCGTCTCGGCAAGCATCCGTGCCGACTCCAGCCCGAATCCAGAAGAAATCCCCGTTATTAGAACAACCTTAGTTTTCATGATTCAGAGGTAATTAGCCCATAATAAAACAGAGCATCCCGCCTCTGCGAAATGCTCTGCAAATTTATAAAATTTCTCCCAATCCGCAGCTAATTAGCTGAGAGGGAGGGTGAATATGAGAGATGAAATGCAAGGCGCTCAGTGAAGATGAAACCGCAGCAACCTAATGGTTGTGAGGATTTCATCAAAATGAGCAACGAAGCAGTTCGCTCTCAGATTCGCCCGACTTAAAGGACAGCCATAATCGCGCCCACAAGCGCAAGAATAGCGTAAAACTCAGGAAGAGCGGCGTAGATGAGGGTATTTGTCATCACGCTGTGTCCCTGGCTTTCACCTACGATACCGTTTGCGCAGACCTGACCCTGACGGATTGCAGAGAAAAGGCAAACGAGTCCGACTGCAAGACCTACTCCGAAAAGAAGCGGACCCTGAACAGCGAAATCAGGCTTGAAGACTACGAGCCAGAGGAGGAATCCCACGAATCCGTAGAGACCCTGAGTTGCAGGAAGTGCAGAGAGAATCATATAAGTGGATGATTTCTCCGGATTCTTTTTGAGTGCGCCCTCGGCTGCGTTTGCAGCGATGGTTGTTCCGTAGCTGGAACCGATGCCGGCCAGACCAAGCATAAGGCCGAGGCCAAGATAACCAAGAATTTCGTTCATAATTGTTTTATTTATTTGTTATATCTTATTTTTCTTTTTGATGTCTTTGGCAATTTATGTCTTTAACAGTCAATGTCTTTGACATCATTTCTTTTTTGTCAGAGGGTTGTATTTTGCTCCGCTTCCCTCATAGCCGGAGTTCTTGAAATACTCCACGAATGTCAGACGCAGCGGGTGCACAAAGGCTCCAAGGCAAGACATCGCGAGGTTCAGCACGTGACCGAAAATGAGGATGATGATGCAGAACACCCAATTCACTCCCGGAACAGGAATGTCGAGAATCATCGTTCCCATTATGTTGAACGCATTTCCGAGCATACCGCCGGCAAGGCCGAGGGCATAGAGTCGGATGTAGCTCAGAACGTCGCCCAACAGTCCGGTCACCATATTGTATGTGTCCCAAAGACCAGAGCCGATGTTCAGAAGCGGATTGCGTCCAGGTGTGTTGAAAACGTAGATTGCAAGGCCGCTGACGACTGCGAGCGCGATGATTGTCCATTTGAAGGCTTCAGCAGAGAGAGCTTCAGTCATCCCGAGTGAAACCACCACCAGACCACCGACAATCAGAGTTGTCCATCCCCAAGTTGCGACAGTTTTCTTGAAACCGAAGCGTTTGGTGAAGTTGATGGTCTTGATTATCATCGCAAGGCAGATGTGCAGCACACCGATTGCAACGGCAAGCACCATCTGAACCGGGAATCCCGCAATCTTCGCATCAGGGAACCATCCGTCGATGCAGAGTCCTTTCAGCCAGGCAGGTGCCCAGGAAGCCTCCAGGATGCTCATTCCGAAGAATGTGCCGAGGAAAATTCCCACAACGAAGGTCATTCCGCCGAGGAAGGCGATGAGTCTGTGCATCTTGCCGAGGCTCGAATCCTTCATCTTCAGTCTGAGCACGAGCGCTATCAGCATAAGGAGTATTCCGTAGCCGGCGTCTCCCATACACATTGCGAAGAAGAGCATAAAGAACGGACCGAGTACCGGGGTGGGGTCGAACTCGTCGTAGGCCGGCACACCATACATTCCGGTGAGCACCTCGAAGTTCTTTGCAAACCAGTTGTTCTTCAGCTTCACCGGAGGATTATCCTCTTTGGTAGCCGCCTCGTGGCTGTAGTAGATGTCCATCGAGTCGAAGCTGGCGCAGAGCCTCTTATCGTCCGATGTCGGAGCAAAGCCGGTGAGAACGGTGAGGTAGTTGTCAACTGCCTTTTCTGTGGCCGCCTCTGCGAAATAGAGGTCGAGACGGGAAAGGGAGTCGTTGTATGCCTTACGGATTTCGTCACTGCAACTTTTGAGGTTTGCAAGCAGCTGCTGCTCCTTCTCGAGTTTGCTCTGCAAGAGGGAGAGTTTTTCTTCAGCCTCATTCACAGAGCCTTCAGGAGCAGGGACAGCCTCAATCGGGAAACTGTACTCTTCTTCCGCCGGGGAAACAGTCACGAAAAACACCTTCGACTCAGTCTCACTGATAACTTCCAGCGGTCGGATTTCAGCCCAAGACGGGTCGAATTTCTTTTTCATACAGCTGTAGAATCGTAGCTTAAGTCCCTGGGACTCAAGTTTGTGGATGTCTTCGCTACGGAAGCTGCCCCACGGCTGACGAACTGCAATTTCCTTCTTTGCCGCAGCAATCTCCGCCGAAATCTCAGCAATCCTGTCTTGTGTCTCCAAAACCGCATCTACAGGGCAACCATCGAATTTGAAGTCCTTTTCACTCCCGGCTTTGCAAGCTGAGAGAATGGATAGGGCTTTTTTCGCGCGGTCAGCCTCTGCGAGCATTCCGGAAGACTGCTCGTCAATCGGTTTGAGGGAGCGTGAGATGTCAACTACTCCAAGTTCCTGAAGTGAGTTCAGGAATCCTTCTGTCTGCTCCGAAAGCAGGATGAAGGAATATTTTGTCATTTTAGTTACCATCTTCTGCGTCCTCCTCTGCCGCGTGTCTTTGCTTGACAATCTTGGAAGCCGCCTTGGAGAGGTTTTCCTCGTCTTCCATATACCTTTTTATCTTGCGAATCGCCTCCTGATAGCCCGGAATCTGCACCTTTTCGTAAAGGTTCACTTTCTGGGTGGTCTTTTTTCTCTGGAAATCCAGAATCCGGCTCTTCTCTTTGTAGACCTCCGACTCTATTCCAAGACGCGAGAGTTCTTTGAGTATTGCCACACCGTCGGCATACCAGGCCGGTTTGACGAAGGCGTTGAATTCGTGGATTTCGAAGCTGATTCCCTTCAGTTCCGGGGTTTTCACACCGGCCACTTTCACCGTGACGAGTTCCACGTCAGTGATGGATATGAGGCCAGGTTCAAACTCGTTCCACAGGGCAGCAAGATAATCGTATTTGTTAAGGGCGGCTTCAAGGTCTTCAATCAACTTCTCCGAATAATCCTTGGCGCGGCGAACCTCCAAACGCAACGCGCTCTCCTTGTTCTTCAGGGTAGGGAGGGCGTTTTGGCGCATCTTCAGCTGCTTGCCAATTTCATTCAAAGACGTTTTGTTATATTGAAATTTGATCGCCATAAAACACTAATTTTTCCAATATTTATCAATCAAGGCTTGCTTGATGCCGGTTTCTGCTTTGGAGAAATACTTGCCGAAGAGTTCCCAGGCAGTGTCGAGCATCTCGTCGAGACTGATGTTGACGTCGATTGAAAGGATTCTTGTGGCGTAGTCCTTCGCGTATGCAAGACAGCGGTGGTCGTAGTCCGAAAGGTCGAAACCGTTCTCAAGCTTGGTCTTTGCATTCTGGGCATCAGCGTAGAGACGTACAGAGGCGTTCATCACCTGTGAGTGGTCTTCCCTTGTCTTCTTTCCCTGAACGAGCTGCTTGAGCCTGGAGAGGGAACGGAACGGGTCGATGATGACCTTGCCCGAATCCGGGTCGTTGCGGAGGAAGAGCTGTCCCTCGGTGATGTAACCGGTGTTGTCCGGAATCGCGTGGGTGATGTCTCCGTCGTTGAGGGTGGTCACAGCGATGATGGTGATTGAACCGCCGTCAGGAAGCTGCACCGCCTTCTCGTAAATCTTTGCGAGGTCGGAGTAGAGCGAACCAGGCATCGAGTCCTTCGATGGAATCTGGTCCATACGGTTCGACACGATGGAGAGCGCATCCGCATAAAGTGTCATATCTGTCAGAAGCACAAGCACTTTCTCGTTCTTCTCCACCGCAAAGTACTCGGCGGCTGTAAGCGCCATATCCGGAATGAGGAGTCGCTCAACAGGCGGCTGCTCGGTGGTGTTCACGAAAGAGATGATTTTGTCGAGTGCACCCGCTGCCTCAAATTCGTGTTTGAAGTAGAGGTAGTCGTCGTTTGAAAGACCCATACCTCCGAGGATAATCTTGTCCACGTCCGCACGGAGGGCAACCTGCGCCATCACATTGTTGTATGGCTGGTCGGAGTCCGCAAAGAACGGAATCTTCTGTCCGGAAACGAGTGTGTTGTTGAGGTCGATGCCGGCGATACCTGTCGGGATAATCTCAGAAGGCTGTCTTCTCTTATATGGGTTCACTGAAGGACCGCCGATTTCGCGGACTTCGCCTTCAACCTCAGGGCCGCCGTCAATCGGGTGTCCGTATGCGTCGAAGAATCGTCCTGCGAGTTCATCGCTCACGTGAAGGTTTGGAGCCTCGCCGAGGAAAGTCACTTCAGCATCCGTCGGAATACCTTCCGTGCCGGAGAAAACCTGAAGCGTCACGACCTCACCCTTGGTCTTTACGACCTGTGCAAGCCTGCCTGCGACAATGGCAAGCTCATCGTTGGAAACACCGTCAGCCCTGAGCGAAACTGTGGCCTTGGTGATGCTTTCCAACTTTGTGTAGATTTTCTTATATGCCTTATTTGCCATTGCTCAGGAGTGTATTAAGTTTGTTTTCAAATTCCTTGAACTGCTCGCTGTGGAACTCGGAGTAGTTCATCTGACGGAGAATGTTGATGATTTCCTTGAAGAAGTCACGGCATTTCTCGAAGTCCTCAAATTCGAAATGGCGTTCACAGATGCCGAGCACGAGTTCGACCATATATTTCTGCCTGTCAAGAGGGCAGAGTGCGTCGATTGCGTCGAATGCATCCTGCTGAAGCACCACAAAGTCAATGAGTTCGGACTTCCAGAACAACTCGTGGTAGTTCATCGGAACACCGTCGTCACCGAGGATGTTGATTTGCTCCTGCGCTTCACGGCCCTTGCGGATGAGGTTTTTGAGTCCGTTGACTTTTTCCGTCCATCCCGGGGCGATTGTCTTTTCGAGATATTCCTGAATCTCAGGATATTCGAGATATTTTGAATATGAGTCAATCGGGTTCACCGCAGGGTATCTCTTCTGGTCGGCACGTTTCTGCTCAAGAGCGTAGAAGCAACGTGCAGCCTTCTTGGTGGACTCGGTCACAGGCTCCTTGAGGTTACCTCCCGCAGGGGATACTGTTCCGATGAAGGTCACAGAACCTGTCTGGCCGTTGTTCAGAATGACCATTCCGGCACGTGCATAGAAGTTTGAGATGATGGCAGAAAGGTCCACAGGGAATGCGTCCGCTCCAGGAAGCTCCTCCAGACGGTTACTCATCTCCCTGAGGGCCTGTGCCCATCTTGAAGTGGAGTCCGCGAGCAGGAGAACCTTCATACCCATCGCACGGTAGTATTCGCAAATGGTCATTGCCGTGTAAACGGATGCCTCACGTGCGGCTACAGGCATGTTGGAGGTGTTGCAGATGATGGTTGTACGCTCCATAAGGTGACGTCCTGTGTGCGGGTCAATAAGTTCAGGGAACTCGGTGAAGATTTCCACCACCTCGTTCGCACGCTCTCCGCAGGCTGCCATCACGATGACCTGTGCGTCACCCTGCTTTGCAATCGCGTGCTGGAGCACTGTCTTTCCGCAGCCGAACGGTCCCGGGATGAAGCCCGTACCTCCCTCTGCGATAGGGTCGAGAGTGTCGATTACGCGGACTCCCGTCTCCATAATTCTTGAAGGTCTCGGTTTTTCCTTATAACCCTTCACTGCCACTTTCACCGGCCATCTCTGGGTCATCGTGACCTTCACTTCCGCCGCATCCTCATCGACGAGGACTGCAATGCAGTCGTCAATTTTGTACTGGCCTGCTGCGGCAACGGATTTCACCGTGTATTCACCCTTGAAAGAGAAAGGCACCATAATCTTGTGAGGCAACCATCCCTCCTTCACTTCTCCAAGCCAGTCTGCGGCAACGACTTTGTCGCCTTCCTTTGCAATCGGAGTGAAGTCCCAAATTTTTTCGTGGTCGAGAGGCTCTGTGTATTCGCCCCTCTTGAGGAAGACTCCCGTCATCGTGGTGAGGTTGTTCTGGAGTCCGTCGTAGCAGCTCGAAAGCAAGCCCGGACCCAATGTGACCTCAAGCATCTTGTTCTCGAAAACTACCTTGTTCCCGTTTTTCAGGCCACGGGTGCTCTCGAAAACCTGCACAGCCGCATTGGAACCGTTAACCTTGATGACCTCCGCCATAAGATGCGTTCCATCAAGGTCGATGTAGCAGATTTCGTTCTGCGACACCGGTCCGTCCACCGCGACAGTGACAAGGTTTGAGACGATGCCCGTCACCTTTCCTGTAGTCTTGTTCATATTGATTTATACTTTAATTTATTTTTTCAAATTTATCTGCCACTCCCGAAAATCAGCTTCCGGAGCGGCCGCCCCGAAGGACCTAAGCACCCGTGTAGTTTACGCCCTTGAATGTGCCGCGCACTTCTCCGACGAGTTTGCGGAACATTTCGCGTCCGCTCTGCTCGTCGAGCCTATACCAGCGGGCCACGACCTGCATCTTCACGATGAACGCAAGCACCGCCTCGATGTCGAAATAGTCGAAGACCGTCATTTTGGAGACATTCTCCCAAACAAGGTCGTCCAAAGCCCTTTCACGCACAAGAAGGTCGTCTCCCCGAAGGATGCTTTCCACAGCCTCTTCCTCTTCGAAAGGCAGTTCGAGAGCCTCGCCGTCCTTGCCGAGGAGCACCATAAGGTCTTTATCGGCAGGTCTTCCGAGCTCTTTGTTGAGGTATTTCACCTTCAGATTCCTCAGGCAGAGGTCGAAGCGGAAATATTCGCGCAGAAAACGGTTTCTGTGTGCGAGTGCTTCGGCATAGAACTCCGGAGTGAGGCAATCCTCGGCATAGCCTTTCATCAGAAAGTCCACCAGAGCATTGTCAGCGGAGTCCAACTGTTCACGAATCTGGGCGATGAACTCGTCGGGAGTCGTGTCAGTGAACCGGAAACCGCTGTCAACCACAGGGAGGCCGGCTATTATATATTCGTAGTTCTTCATATTATCCAAAGAGGATTTTCTTTGTTGCAGGACGCAGATACTCGCTGATGAGTTCCTTGAATGCCTCGTCGCTGAAATTGACGAAATAGCCGCCGTCCTTAGGCCCGATGGTGAATCCGCCTCCGATTTTCTTGCTGAACTTCACTTCCACCTCTTTGCCGAGAGTTTTGGCAACTTCCTTTTTCACGAATGTGTCGAGATTGCCTTTTGCGCTTTCCGGCAGGCAGAGTTCGATGCCGCAGTCCTTGCCTTCAGCGAATGCCTTTACGGCAGTGGTGATGATTGTCTTGATGAACTCCTCGTCTGAAAGAGCTGCCTTCACTTTAGCGTCAGTAGCCTCTGTCACAATGAGTTTCTCGATTGCCTGACGTGTCTCGCTCACTGTCTGTCTCGATGCGAGAGCGATGTCTCCGGCAGTCTTGGTCTTGAGGTCTTCAGCATCTTTCTGCGCTTTAGCAACAATGGCATCAGCCTTTTTCTTGGCCTGGGCGATGATTTCCTCCGCCTCAGAGTTTGCTTTTGCGAGAATTGCCTCTCCCTCAGCCTTACCTTTTGACAGCCCCTCGTTGTAGAGTTTGTCTGTCAGTTCCTGCAATTTGTTCTGCATTTTTTAGTATTTTTATTGTTGTTATATTTCATTTACTTAAGCTTCGCAACTGCGCCGACACTATCCCAGAAATCCCAGCAGAATACCCGCAGCCACCGCTGAGCCAATCACTCCCGCCACATTCGGTGCCATCGCGTGCATAAGAAGGTGGTTGTCTTTGTCGAACTTTCGTCCCACCACTTCGGACACCCTCGCGGAATCCGGAACTGCGGAAACTCCCGCATTGCCTATGAGCGGATTGATTTTTCTGCCTTCCTTGCAAAACAGGTTCATTATTTTCACAAAAAGCACGCCGCAGAAAGTCGCAATTACAAAGGATATAAGCCCCAGAATGAAGATTTTAACCGACTGCGGAGAAAGGAATTGGTCGGCTTGTGTGGATGCTCCCACCGTGAGTCCTATGAGTGTGGTGACAACATCAATCAGCGGCCCTCTGGCTGTCTCTGCAAGCCTTCTGGTCACTCCGCTCTCTTTCAGGAGATTACCGAAAAAGAGCATACCCAAAAGCGGAAGACCAGACGGGACGATGAAAGCCGTGAGTATGAATCCGACAATCGGGAACATTATTTTCTCTCTTTGGCTGACCACTCTTGGAGGCGCCATTTTGATGACTCTTTCCTTCTTTGTGGTTAATAAAAGCATAATCGGCTCCTGAATCACCGGCACAAGCGCCATATAGGAATATGCCGAAACTGCGATTGCTCCCAGAAGATGTGGGGCGAGTTTGGAACTGAGGAAAATGGCCGTAGGACCGTCCGCACCGCCTATGATTCCGATTGCTCCGGCCTCCTGCGGGGTGAATCCGAGCCAGAGCGCAAGAAGGAATGCTCCGAAAATGCCCATCTGTGCCGCCGCTCCGATGAGTATCAGACGCGGTTGGGAAATCAGAGAGGAAAAATCGGTCATTGCGCCAATTCCAAGAAAAATCAAAGGGGGATACCAGCCCTTCACAACTCCCTGATAGAGAATGTTTAGCACCGACCCCTCCTCATATATGCCCACCTGCATCCCGGATGGAAGCGGAATGTTGCCGACAATGATTCCGAAACCAATCGGAACTAGAAGCAGCGGCTCCCATTTTTTGACTATACCCAGAAAGATGAAGATGAGGCCAATCGCCACCATCACAAGGTGCTGCCATGTGCAGTTGTAGAATCCGGTGAAACTCCAGAACTGCTGGAGACTGTCGAAAATCTCGTGCATTATCCTATAGTTATTATGGCTGCGCCCTCAAGGACCGAATCTCCCTTCCCTGCATTGACTGCCGTGACTGTGCCGCTTGCTGTGGATTCAATTTCGTTTTCCATCTTCATCGCCTCCAGAACAGCGACTGTCTGTCCCGCCTTGACAGCATCCCCGACCTTCACTTTGATGTCGAGAATAACGCCAGGAAGGGGAGCAGTGACAACTTCTCCCTTGCCCTGTGGTGCAGAAGCTGTTGCCGTCTGAGCTGCCTGAGGAGCAGGGGCGGTCGCCTGAGGAGTTACCGCCGAAACTGTCTGAGGGGCCGGTCTTACCGCCTGTTGAGCAGGAGCGGGCACTGCGTCAGCGAGTTCGACTTTGTAGTCAGTTCCGTTCACGGTGACATCGGCAATTCCGCCTTCCACCGAGTTGACATCGACCTGGTAGTCGTGTCCGTTTATTCTGAAATTATATTTTCCCATAATCCCGAATTATGATTGTAATATATCTTGTCGAAAAGTTGTTCTTATATTGATAAATCGCTTATATTGATGAATCGTCCTACCGTCTGATGGTTATAACATAACTTTCCACATCGTGCACCTCTCCAACCCCCTCTGCCTCAAGCGCCATAGCAACCGCCGCCGCAATCTCATCCTCCCTTCCGAGTTCCTTTTCGAGAGCCATAGCCACTGCTGCAGCCACTTCCGGGCTCATTTCCCCGGACTTTCTACTGCCTTTGATACCCTTGCGCAGCCCTCCCCATTCGAAATTCTGCGCCTTGCCTATCCACAAATAACAGAAATACAGCACCGTCAATGCCGCGAAAACGACAAGGACAGCGGTGAGCGAAAGTATAAGTCCGAATTTCATTGCACAATATTATGTAGGTGTCTTAACTTTTGTCAATTTCCGAGGTTGTAGGCCCCCGGTGTCGGAATCTTCCGGAAACTACATCGGAAGGTTGTCGTGCTTGCGATGAGGCTGTTCCACTTTCTTGTTTTCCAACTGCACAAGTGCGCGGATGATGCGGAAACGGGTGTTCGCAGGCTCAATGACGTCGTCTATATAACCGAATGCTGCCGAATAGTATGGATTGCAGAAGAGCTCGTCATATTCCTTTTTCTTCTCTTCTTTGATTTCCGTCCGTTTTGTCGGGTCACCCTCCGCCTTGAGTTCCTTCGAATAGAGGATTTCCACCGCTCCGTCAGCACCCATCACAGCGATGTTGGCGCTCGGCCAGGCGTAGTTTACGTCTCCTCTCAACTGCTTGCAACTCATCACGATATGCGCTCCGCCGTAGCTTTTGCGAAGTGTGACGGTGATTTTCGGAACTGTCGCCTCGCCGTAGGCATAGAGGAGTTTCGCTCCGTTGGAGATGATGCCGCCATACTCCTGCTGGGTGCCGCAGAGAAATCCCGGCACGTCCACAAGGCTGATAATAGGGATGTTGAAGGCGTCGCAGAATCTGACAAAACGGGCAGCCTTGCGGGAAGCGTTGATGTCCAAAACGCCCGCGAGAAACTTAGGCTGGTTTGCGACGATTCCCACCGATTTACCTCCCATATTTGCGAATCCGATGATTATGTTTTTCGCCCATTCGCTGTGGATTTCGAGAAAACGGGCGTCGTCAACGATGCTGCGGATGACCGAATACATATCATAAGCCTTGTTCGGATTGTCCGGAATTATGTCGTTGAGTGCATAGTCCACACGGTTGTATGGGTCGTTTGTCGGCCTTTCGGGCGCTTTTTCACGGTTGTTAGAAGGGATGTAACTTATGAGTTCGCGTATGAGCTGAAGCCCCTCCTGCTCGCTTTCTGCGGCAAAATGTGCGACTCCGCTCTTTTTGGAATGTACCTCCGCTCCTCCGAGTTGCTCCTGGGTGACTTCTTCACCGGTGACGCTTTTGACGACCGCAGGCCCTGTGAGGAACATATAGGATGTGTTTTTCACCATTATATTGAAGTCCGTCAGGGCAGGGGAATAGACCGCACCGCCAGCGCAAGGACCGAATATGCCCGAAATCTGAGGAATCACACCGGAAGAAAGGATATTTCTCTCGAAAATCTCACCGAAACCCGCCAGCGAACTCACTCCTTCCTGGATTCGCGCTCCACCGGAGTCGTTGATTCCGATGCAAGGGGCACCGTTCCGCACGGCCGCATCCATAACTTTGCATATTTTCTGCGCCATTGTCTCGGAAAGCGAGCCGCCGGTGACGGTGAAGTCCTGTGCGAAGACATAAACGACTCTTCCGTCGATTGTTCCCTGTCCGGTCACCACTCCGTCGCCGTCGTAGTGCGTCTTGTCCATCCCGAAATTGTGGCAGCGATGGTGCACGAACATATCATATTCCTCGAAGCTCCCCTCGTCCAAAAGCAACGCAATCCTCTCACGTGCAGTGAGTTTCCCCTTCGAATGCTGCGCATCTATCCTCGCCTGTCCGCCGCCCAAACGCGCGACCGCCCTCTTCTCGACCAGTTCCTTGATTTTTTCAGTCTGGATGCTCATAAGTTTCATTTTTTCATAAACAAACGTCAAAGTTAATACTTTTCTAAAAAATCGCTACATTTGTCCGCTCTTCTTGACGGGAATGATTGAAAAAGATTGCATATTGAAATTCAAGAAAGGCTCTTCGGATGCTTTTGAACGGCTTTATATGGAATATCATATGAAGTTGTTCAATTTTGTGATGAAACTCACTTCCGGAAACGCCGCCGTTGCAAAAGACATAGTCCAGGACACATTCGTCAGGCTTTGGGAGGCGAGAAAGACGGTGGACGAAAACCGCGACATCCGCAACTACATTTTCACTATCGCGAAGAATATCCTCTCCAACCGCTATTCTCATCTGGTGGTGGAGTATATACATAAGGAGTATGTCCTTTCAGATTCGCCGGTTTCGGAATGTACGACAGAAAGGGTCGTGGACGGACATCTTTTGGAGGAAACTCTGCTCAGGGTAGTCGCGTCAATGCCGCCGGTAAGACGCCGGGTCTATAGTCTGAGCCGGCTTCACGGGCTGTCACACAAGGAAATAGCCGAACTTCTGAATATTTCCACGAGCACAGTCGAAACCCATCTGAGCAAGGCGGACGGCTATGTCCGTGAACATTTGGGCGCCAATAATTATTCGTGAGTCACTCACCGGATGATATTCTACTGCGTTCCGAAAGAATATCGAAATAAATCGTAGTTTTTTTTGATTTTGAGTAGTGGTTTTTCTTTCGTCGATTGTATATATCGTATAGACGTTCTATTTTTATGGATAAGGAAAACGAAAAAAAACTCATTGACGAATACTCGGAAAGGCTTTTCGAGGAGTTTTGTGATGCCGACTCCGACATCACGAATCCTCGTGTGAGCAATGAGATGCTTTCGGAAATCAAGCTTCGCAGCAGTATACGCAAAGAAAAGTCGAAGCCTGTTTTCCGTATTGTCAGAGTACTCCGATATGCAGCCATCCTTCTTCTTCCCGTGGTGAGCGCAATTTCTGTCTATGGCATAATGGAAAAACGTTCTGCAGAACGTGAGTTGCTCTGTGACAGTCAGTTTGCGGTTATCGAGGCGGACACTGGACAGCGGGCGAGCGCAATCCTGCCGGACGGAACAAAAGTATGGCTGAGTTCGGGCTCTAAAATCTCATATTCCCGGGACTTCAATGGGGGTAACAGAAATGTTGAACTGAGTGGGGAGGCGTATTTCGATGTTGTAAAAAATGAGGCCGTGCCGTTTACGGTGAATGCCGGTGATCTGAAAATCAAGGTTTTGGGTACGGAATTCAATGTCAAGGCCTATAAAGATGCGTCGACGGTTTCCGCAACTTTGGTGCGTGGGGCAATCGAGGCCACGACCCCTGGCGGAACCTACCGGCAATACCCCGACCAGAAACTCGTGTTCAGCAGAGTCAACGGAACCACTCAGATCGTGGATGTTGAGGACAGCGGGATGGCTTCTTCTTGGAAGGAGGGGATTCTCTATTACGACAACCAGTCTTTGGGGGAAATCGCAGAGGACCTTCAGCGTATTTATGGCGTGAAGCTCATCTTCGCCAATCCGGGTATTGCAAAAATGAAGTTTTCCGGCAGCATTCCGGATGGTTATTCCAACTTGGGAACCGTTCTCAGGTACATCTCAATAGCCGCGTCACTCGATTGTCGGGTCGATGGCGACATTGTAAGGATAAAGTAAGCTAATTTACTAATTATCAATTAATCACATACATTATGCAAACGCAATTGCTGAATGGGCTGAAAAGGTCATTCCGGGTGCTTCTTGTCTTGACTGTACTGAGTCTGGGCAGTTTCGAAGCCAAGTCACAATCGCTGACACTGCACGAACAGAACCGTACAATCAGGCAGATTCTGCGCACGGTGGAAAAAGACAGTAACTACAAATTCTTCTACAGCGAAGACTTGAAGGACCTCTCAAAGAGAATCACAATCGAAGTGAAAGAAACTGAACTCTCCAAACTGCTTGACCGCATTTTTGCAGACACAGACATCTCTTGGCAGATTCAGGACGGAAAGACGATTGTGCTTTCAACGAAGAAATCCACTAAAAAGGAAACAAAGAAGTCTGCCACCGTTGTGGGGCAGATTAAGGATGAGGACGGTGAACCTGTAGCCGGCGCCGGGGTTCTCGTGGACGGGACCACAAACGGTGTGATTTCCGACATTGACGGAAAATTCCAAATCGAGGCTCCACTGGGGTCCATCCTTGTCTTTTCTTGCCTCGGAATGAACGACAGCAGCATTCCTGTTTCCAAAGACAATGAAAACCTTACAGTTGTTCTCAGACGTTCCGCCAATTCGTTGGAGAGCAGCGTGGTTGTGGGTTACGGCACCGTCAAAAAAAGCGACCTTACTGGTGCCGTGAGTTCAGTCAAGACAGCGGAACTCCCTATTTCTTCCAGCAGTTCAATAGCGACCCTGCTTGCAGGAAAGGCTGCCGGTGTGACTGCAACCCAGACCAGTGCGCAACCTGGAGGTGGAGTGGAGATTCTTATCCGTGGAGCAGGTTCCACAGGCGCCGGCAACACACCTCTTTATATTATTGACGGTTTCCCTGTCGGCGGTGGTAGCGTTGAGCCCGGTGCCGACAACAGATATTCCGATTTCGGTTCGCACAATATCCTCAATTCCATAAACCCGAATGACATCGAATCCATCGAGATTCTCAAGGATGCGTCGTCGTCTGCGATTTATGGTGCGCGTGCGGCCAATGGAGTCGTGCTCATCACCACGAAGAAAGGTCGCGAGGGGAATGCAACAGTCTCGTATGACGGAAGTTACGGCGTGCAGCAGATTGCCAACCGCATCAAAATGCTCACTGCCGAGCAGTTTATGAAGAAAGCCAACAGTTTTTCTTACGAAAACTATCTTTTCAACAACGCTTGCTATCCCTATGGCAGCAAAGATGTAAGTTCTGTCACAACCCCTTGGAAAGCCGTTTACAGCGACGAAGAAATTGCCGGAGCCGGCGAGGGGACAGATTGGTATGGGCTGATAACGCGCCTTGGAAGCATCTCCCAGCACAATGTTTCCGTTTCTGGAGGAACATCCAAACTCAGCTATATGGCTTCGTTCAACGCCTACAATCAGGACGGAGTGGTGAAGAATTCCGATTTCGACCGCTACACCGGACGTGTCAATATGGAGCTGGACATCAGGAAATGGTTGAAATTCAGAGTGAACGGAACTATGAGTTACATCAAGAGCACAAACATCCCTTTGGGAACCGAGGATTTCGAAAACTCCGGTCTCATCAATTCCGCTCTTGCCTATGACCCTACGGTTGCTGTGAAGAACGAAAAAGGGGAGTATAACATAAGTCCGCTGATGACGACCGTGCCGAACCCTGTCTCTATGCTCGAAATTGAAGACTACACCAAGACAAGGCGTTTTCTGGTGAACTCTTTCCTTCAGGCGGAGATTATTCCGGGACTTGTGGCAAAGGTCAATCTCGGCATCGACGATCAGGAAGGAAACCGCTACTCCTATCTCCCGAAGACCACGATGTATGGAAAGCAGGAAGGAGGAAAAGCGAGCCGCTCGATGGCGTCTTCGATGTCCAGGCTCATTGAGACAACTCTTAACTATCATAAGGAATTTGCTGACATTCACGACCTTAATATTTTTGCAGGATGGTCTGCACAGGATTTTACCTATGAGGGTCTCTCGGCTTCTAATTCACAATTTTTCACCGACAGCTACCTCTACAACAATCTTGCGGCAGGTGAGGCAAAGCGTCCTTCTGTTGCATCTTCCAAGAGTTATGAGAGATTCCAATCCTTCTTCGGAAGGGTGAACTACAACCTTCTCGGACGCTATCTTTTCACCCTCACCATCCGTACCGACGGTTCCGACCGTTTCGGAAAGAACAATCGCTACGGATTCTTCCCATCAGGAGCATTCGCATGGAGAATTATTCAAGAGCCGTTTATGAAAAACGTTCCGTGGATGTCCGACCTCAAACTCAGATTCGGCGCGGGACAGACCGGTAACGCCAACATCGGAAGCAGTGCCTTTGAGTACTATTCTTCCAACTACCGCGAATATGTCTTCGGCGAAAGCATAAAGACCGGGACATTCAAATATCAGATGGGTAACGATGACCTCAAATGGGAGACGACGACCGAATATAACCTCGGAATTGATTTCGGATTCTTCAATCAAAGGCTCTCCGGAGGCATCGATATGTTCTACAAAAGAATCGACGGACTTCTCGGCTACAAGACTCTCAAATCCTTTATGGAAGTGTCAACGGTTGCCGCAAACGTCGGACAAACTCAGAGCAAAGGTTTGGAAATCAGCCTCAAGAGCCTCAATTTCACCGGCAAGTTCAAGTGGAATACAGAGCTCAGTTTCACAAGATATGTCGACCGCTGGCTCAACCGCGACACCGGCTCCCTCAAGCCTTGGCAGAAAGATGATGACCCGATTAGGGCATATTACGGATATATTTCCGACGGGATACTCAAACTCGGGGAAGCGGCACCATCATATATGCCGAACCTTCTTCCGGGACAGTTTAAAGTCAGGGATGTCAACGGATGGGAGACCGATGATTTCGGAAACCCCGTACTCGACGAAAACGGGCGTTACAAATACACGGGACAGCCAGACGGTGTGCTGAACGAGGCGGATATGGTCCTTCTCGGCACCACTGACCCAGGTTTTTCGATGGGATTCGGCAACAGCTTCAGCTATATGGGTTTCGATCTTAACATCTTCTTCTATGGGATGTTCGACCGTTTGGTATATAACGCCACAAGGGACAAATATTCCTTCTTCGAACTCCGCCGCGTGCTTCAGGGACAGAATTTCCTCGCCGAGGTGAATGACAGCTGGTCGAGCACAAACACCGATTCAAACAATCCTTCAGGAATCGTGACGACCTATCCACAGCCGAGCTCCTACCTTATGGAACAGGGATGGTTTATCCGCTGTAAGAACATAACTCTCGGGTATTCGATTCCTCAGAGGTTAGTAAACCGCATAAAAATGGGAAAGATTCGTTTCTATGCGGAATTCGGAAATCCGTTTGTGATTACCAGATACACCGGAAACGATCCGGAGACCGACTTCAAAGCGGGGTATCCTAACCAACGTTCCTATATGTTCGGACTTAATCTGACTTTCTAAATTCTATGATTATGAAAAGGATGAAGAAAATATATGCTCTTGCAATTCTGGGCGCGGCACTTGCGGGCTGCTCTCTGGAACCGGTGAATTTCAGTCAGTTGGCTCCTGACAATTCACTCAATACTGAAAGTGACCTTGCGGCGGCGGTGACGGGTGTCTATCACGAGTTCCGTCAGGGAGGATGGGCTGCCTACAATTGCAGTTGGGGGGCTCTTCTCACCCTCCAGGTAGGATGCACGGATGAGGCTGACTGCAACTGGGTTTGGGATCAGCAGCTTAACTATATGTGGATGCCGTATGACGATACGGACGGCTGGGAATCCAATTTCTACAAGACTTTTGTTCCGGCAATCACGAGAATAACCGCTCTTCTGGAGCGGATGAAACATCTTACGGTTTCCGCTCCGGTAAAAAGGCAGTATGCCGCCGAGCTCCGCACAATCAGAGCAATGTTCGCCTATGATCTCTATGATCTCTACGGACCTGTTCCGATTATCGTTGACGGGAAGCTTGCTACAGACCCGGACAAGGCTATGGCTTGGGAACCTGTCAGACCGACAGTGGACTGGTATGTCGAGTTTCTTGAAACGGAACTTACTGAAGTGCAGGAGAATCTGAAACCTCAAAACAAACTTCTTCCGACAGAGTGGGGAAGAGTTACTGTCGGGATTGCACAGATGTATCTTCTTAAACTCTATATGCACGAGGCCGGACAGGAGACGAACTACCGCGAAGGTGGCGAGGCCGCTGCCGCAAAATGGTGGAAGAAAGCCGCAGAACTTAGCGCAAAGATGATGGCTCCGGGAACTCCTTACGGATTGATGAAGGATTATATGGGAATATGGGAACCTGACAACAAGGGCAATAAAGAGGTGATTTTCGCCATCCCTTGTATGCCGACAGGCGGACTTGGAAACAATTTCCTCGCTCACACGCTTCCTGCCGACTATGTTTCCCGCAAGGATGTTCCTCTCACCTGTTGGGGCGGATTTCTCGGAACTTGGGAGACTTACGACAGTTTTGCTCCGGGAGACAAACGCCGTCAAGGACTTGTGGCGGAATATTGGAACGGAAAGCGTATGGTGAACAGACGGACTGACAAGATTTCCGGAAAATCGGCTCCGTTTCCGATGAAATATCCCGAAAACAATACGACTAACGGAAACTGGGACTCTTCCGACTATGTCCTTGAGCGCTTTGCAGATGTGATTCTTTCCCGTGCGGAGGCTCTCAACGAACTCAACGGTCCGACTGACGAGGTTAAGTCTCTTATTCACCAGATACGCTCACGTGCGTTCGACAATTACGAGGGCAGCACTAACGAAAAGACTGTCAATGATATCGCAGACAAGGACGCGATGCGCCAACATATACTCAACGAACGTCTTTGGGAGTTTTATTGGGAGGGAAAACGCCGTCCGGACCTCATCAGGAACGGCTCCCTAATCAGCAACGCCATAGCAAGGGGAAAGACCTTCGCAGAAGACAAGCACATCCTCTATTGCATTCCACAAAGCGTCCGCTACGAATCTCCTACAATAGCACAAAACCCCGGTTGGGAATAATTCATTAAACAACACATAAATTTTTAACATTCAAATTATTGCAATTATGAAAAAGTATTTGTTACCAATTTTTGCTGCGATTTTGGCAATCGCCGCTTCCTGCAGTAAGGAAAACAAACCTGAAGAACAGGCAAAACCGGCAGAATTTGCAGTCCTTCTTCCTGATGACCTGGAAGAAATCGAACTCAACTATGAGCAGCAGGACAAGAAACTGAAATTTGAGTGGGAGACCGGCGAGTCTTTGAGCTACGAGCTTCTTCTCAGCCTTTCTGAGGATTTGACTTCCCCTGTGACCAAGTCTTTGGATGCAAGCGGCAAGGATGCTCTCACACACGCAGATCTGGACGCCGTTCTTGGAGGACTTGGTGTGAAGGCATATCACGCAGCTGAGGTCTTTTGGGCAATCCGTGCAACAGGCGAAAACGGGGCCACAATGTCTGAAACACGTTCAATGAAGCTCCTTCGTTTTATGGCTCCTTTCAAAGACCCTCGTGACGGTGAGGTTTATCGCGTGACCAGAATTGTTGACGCTGTGACAGGACAGGCTTATGTTTGGCTTGCAGACAACCTCAGAGCGAAGAAATACACTGACGGAACTGAAATTCCTGCAGATGATATCCGTTTCAGCGAGCCTGCTGAGGATGCTGATGACTATCACAAGGAGTGGTGCCGTCTTCGCGGAGCATACTACAGCTGGAACGCCACTGTAAGAGAGACAGCGAAAGCATCTGCCGGCGAGACTGTTCAGGGTATTGCTCCGGACGGTTGGCATATCCCGACCCGCGAAGAGTGGATTTTCCTCATCAACAACCAGCCTGACAATACTAATCCTGCCGCTTCAATGCGTTCAAAAGAGTATTGGGATGCGGCAATGACAGTCGAATGCAACAATGCTTGCGGATTTAACGTTGTTTCAACAGGTTATATCTGGACAATCACTGCCGGACACGATATTATCGAGGGTGAGAAATGGGCTTCGTTCTGGACATCCACTGAGCCGAAAGCGGGAGATGTCATTCCTTGGAATCCTTCTCCTGCAGATTTTCCGAGCCAGGCTTGCGTTTACAGTTTCAGTCCTGCCGACAATGGTATAGCATACTATGTATATCAGAAAGACCGCGGCTACAACGTAAGATGCGTCCTCAATGACTAAACTACGGGCAATATTGATTTCAGCTCTGTGGGTGACGCTTTCCCTGTCGCTCACAGGCTGTTCTTCCATCTCGGAAGAAAAATGTCCGCCAATGGGGTGGAACAGCTGGATTTGTTTTGGAACTTCAGTCACCGAGGCAGAGGTGAAAGCCAATGCCGATTTTATGGCGGAGAATCTTAAACAATATGGATGGGAATATGTCGTTGTGGACGCCGGGTGGTACGCCCCTGGAATGGTCGCTTTGGATGACTATCTCAATCCGCATCCAGACCAACTGATTGACCAATGGGGAAGACTCATAGTCGATGCCGAAAAATACCCTTCCGCAGGTGCTGAAGGCAGTTTCAAAGCAGTAGCAGACTATGTCCATTCGCTCGGGCTCAAGTTTGGTATCCACATAATGCGAGGCATTCCTGTCCAGGCCTACGAAGCCGACACTCCGATTAAGGGAACAAATCATACGGCACGGGAAATAGCGCTCACAGACTCAAGTTGCGACTGGTACTACGGATTTATGCACATCGATATGAGCAAGCCCGGAGCCAAGGAGTATTATGAGTCACTTTTCGAACTCTACGCATCTTGGGGAGTCGATTTCGTCAAGGCTGACGACCTCCTCTCTCCCGAATATGCCGCTGCAGATATTGAGGCAATCCACGCAGCCTCCCTCAATTGCGGAAGAAAGATTGTCCTGAGCCTCTCGCCCGGACCGGCTCCCGTTGAAATGGCTTCACACATAGCATCAAATTCCACAATGTGGCGCATCAGCGAGGATTTTTGGGACAATTGGGACTCTCTCAAAGAGCAGTTCAATCTTGCTTCACGCTGGAACGGACTTTCAAGGCAGGGGCATTGGGCAGATTTGGATATGCTTCCGGTGGGACCGATGGCCCGGCGTGCAATGCGCGGCGAACCTCGTATGAGCAACTTCACCGAGGATGAACAGCGCACAATGCTCTCTCTCTGGGCAATTTTCGCATCTCCTCTTATGGTGGGATGCAATCTTCCGGAAATTGACCCTTTTACACTCTCATTGCTGACAAATAGGGATGTTCTGGAGCTCGACCGTACAGTCAAGGTCTCAACGGAACTCATCCACAGCGATACTCTCGTCCTCTGGCAGTCTGATTCTTCGAGTGACAGGACCCGTTGGTATGCCGTATTCAACCTTGCGGACGAAATACTCTGCGACTATGAGCTCAATATTCCGGAGAACGCACGCGAAGCCTGCGAACTATGGACCGGCGACAACTACAGGCCGAAAGACGGAAAAATCAATCTTACACTGCGTCCGCACGGCGTCGCACTCGTAAAATGTGAATTCTGATAAAGATATGAAAAAAACGAAATCAATATATGAGATTTCAGTGGCTATAGCGTCCGTTGTGTTCGGAATAAGTAGCAAACAAACGAATATGATTTCAAACAAGCAAAATATGATAAATAGAACCTATCTTTTTGCGGCGGCGTTGCTGTCGTTGATTTCCTGCCAGAAAACCGGGGCGGAGCCGGGGAAAGAACCTCTTCCGGTTCTCCCCGAGGCAGAATCCACATATATCCTCCAATCTTGCGAAGACATCACAAGCTATCAATCCCACTCCATCAGCAATAAAGCCAGCCTTTATATGGCAAAAGGCGAAGCGGAGCATTTCCAGATTGTGATTACAACCGGGAAGAAAGGAAAACTGTCCGTGAAGAGGGAGAATCCCGTTGACGGTCTTTCCTGTGAGGTTTATGAGATTATGGAATTCAACGGCAAAGACGACGTCTTGATTCCTTGCGAGGGACGCCAAATTGAGACAAAAACCAAAATTGTCAAAATTTGGGTATCCTATCGCAGTTCACGCACAATCGCTCCGGGCGACTATCAGGAAATCATCACTTTCAGCGGTTCGGCGGGAGAATACAAAGTGGGCGTGGATGCTCGTGTCTATGATGTAGAAATGCCTGTAGCATCGGCACTCCCGTCCCTTATGGGAATTAATACATCGATGATTGACCCTTCAGCAAAAGGGGAGCCTCTCCTTGCGAAGAGACGCATTGTTTCGGATATGCTTTTGGAACGCAGGCTGACTCCATTTTTCTGTACTTGGTGGGCAGGAACGATGCAGACCCAGTGCAGCAGCTCGCCATACTTCTGGAGCGACACGAGAACAGCGGAATACCTTGCAGACCCTCGTATGACCCACGTTCTGATGCCAAACATCGATATGAGTATCGAGGATATGCGCAGCAGTGCCGACAATCTCCGCAAACTCGATCCGGACAAAAAGCGTGTCTATTATGTATGGGACGAGCCGTCGGAAATCTCAACTTACGACAAAATCAGGCAACTTTCGGATGATGTCCACAAGGCGGACGCAGACGGAAAAGTCATCACCACTTTCTACTGCGGGCCTACCGATAAGGGTAACAACAATCTCAAGGACATTCTCAGCGTCTGGGATCACCTCTCGGGTGCGACATCCTATTTCAGCACCAGCACATGGCTTCTCGCCCCTTCGCCTGCACAGCGCAGCAAGGCATTTGCAGACAAATGTGCTGAAGGTCAGGAGTGGTGGACTTATGTCTGTATGGCTGAGACTCCGGGACTCGCCTACAACTCCAACGGTTTCCAGAACAGGGCTTCAGTATGGCGTTCCTATTTTGACGGCAACAAGGGCTTTCTCTACTGGGCAGTAAACGCGTTCTCGTCCCTCTATCCTCTGCGTAGCCGTAGTGACCTCCCTTCAGGAGACGGCATTTTAGTTTATCCGGGAGATCCTTTCGGCGTAGATGGCTTCATCCCGTCGCTTCGTCTTGAACGTTTCGCCGATGGACTTGAGGACTATGACCTGCTGAAAATGGTAGAGTCCAAGACATCAAGGGCAAAGGCTCTCGAAATCCTCGCCAAGGTCTATAAATCAAATACAGTAATAGCACTCAAGGCTTCTGCAGTCACAAGTTTCAAGAAAGAATTGCTTGAAACTTTGACGAAGTAATCATTACAATGCTTACTAAGTAGTGTATCTCCATAGCGCATTTTCAAGCTTTTCTTGTCGTCGTCGGCAAGAAAAGCTATTTGTGTTGTTTTACGGCCCGGAAGTCTACTTTTCGCAGCCGAACAGTCTACTTTTCGCATCTGGTGCAAATTTTTCCGCCTTTTCTTGGAAAAGTGTATAAAATATACCTAAAATACCTTGGAAAAATGTATGAAATCTCCTATTTTTGCCTTGGAAAAATGTATTACTAAATATAAATATCTGAAATTATGATAGAAAGGAGGATTGATAGACAGATTGAGGAACACTATCGCGCATCCTCATCTTCTCTTCTTCTCACAGGCGCTCGTCAGACAGGGAAAACCTTTGCAATCAGAAAGTTCGCTAAGGCGTCGGGGCTTAAATTGGTGGAGATAAACTTTCTTGAAAACCCTGAGGCAACCACGGTTTTTGAGGGGGCTAAGGACGCGAAAGAAGTACTGTTTCGGCTTTCTGCATATACCAATACTATTCTTGAGCCAGGAAATACCCTCATTTTCTTTGATGAGATTCAGAAATTCGGAGATATCGTGACATGGATTAAGTTCCTTGTCGATGAGGGGAGTTATCGATATGCTTTGAGTGGCAGTCTGCTCGGTGTTGAACTGAAGAATATCCGCAGCGTTCCAGTCGGATATATGTCCGTCTTGGATGTCTATCCCCTTGATATGGAGGAGTTTTTCAGTGCTGTAGGCGTCAGCAATTCTGTCTTGGATTCTGTTCGTCAGGCTTTTCTTGAAAAGAAACCGGTTGATTCGGTCGTCCATACTTCTTTGATGAAACTTGTAGGGATTTATCTTGTTGTCGGAGGTATGCCAGCTGTGGTTCAAGCGTATATTGACACGAATAATCTTCAGACTGTCAGAAAATGTCAGTCGGACATACTGCGTCTTTATAAATGGGATATAAGTCAGTATGACTCGGGACAGAAACTGGGTATAAATGAGATGTTTGACCTAATCCCGTCAGAATTGAACTCCAGCAACAAAAGGTTCGTCTTGAAAAGGCTTAATGAACACGCGCGCTTCCAGAGATATGAGAACGGTTTTATCTGGCTTAAGGATGCCGGGGTCGCGCTGCCTGTCTATAATGTGTCCGAGCCTAAGTCTCCGCTGAAACTGAATGAGGAAAGGAATCTTTTCAAGTTCTTTCAGAATGATGTCGGGCTTCTTTCCTCCCAATATACCGACGGACTTGCGTTGAGGATAGTCAGCGGCGATGTGAATGTGAATTATGGTGCAGTCTATGAGAATCTTGTGGCTCAGGAACTGCTTGCTCATGGTTTCGAACTCTACTATTTCAACAGCAAAAAATATGGTGAACTTGACTTCGTGCTGGAAACATCTGAGGGCGTGACGCCTTTGGAAGTCAAATCAGGGAAGGATTATGAAAGGCATAATGCACTGAAGAATGTTATGTCATGTGACAACTATCAGATAAAGAGTGCCGTTGTTCTGACAAATGACAATCTTCGGATGGCGGGTTCTGTGGTCTATATGCCAATCTATATGCTGATGTTTATCTGGCGTTTCGTTGAGTCGGAGCCTCAAATCGTGATTCCGGATTTGACGGGTCTTGTATGACAAATCCGACCGGAAGGGACGCGGTTTTTTGTGGAATTTTTTAAAATTTAAGCAGCTATGACAGGGAGACGATTCATCGGGGAGAAGCTGTGGAACGGTGCCAGTCTGTTCCACGGGATTGTTTATGCCCGTTATGCCCGCTTTGGGATGCCTGAGATGGTGGAATATGGGGAGGGGGAGATTGTCGATGCGCGGGAGTATGGCTGCGTTTGTCCTCAGAATCTGTCGCATCTGCTGGAGCAGCTCGGACCGGATTCTGGTTTGAAGATGAGTGAGGGGGAACTTTGCCTGTCCGTGACTGTGCCGGAGGAGGAGCATAGGCGGCTGCCTGTGATGGTGTGGATTCACGGCGGATTCTATCTTACAGGAGGGAGTGAAGACCATCGTTATGATGTTTCTTCTTTGGCTCAGGCGGGAAATGTCATCGTGGTGAAGATTTCCTATCGTCTTGGGGCAGAGGGATATCTCTGGCATCCGGAGAGGGGAGTCGCGAATCTCGGGCTTGAAGACCAGAAAACGGCTCTTCGTTGGATTCGTCGGCATATCGCTTCTTTTGGTGGCGACCCGGACAATGTCACAGTTTTCGGACAGTCGGCAGGGGCGCACTCCATTGCATCGCTGATTGCTTCGGCGGACGACGTGGAACCGGTTACGAATGTTCCACGTTTTGGAGGTGAGCCGCTGTTCCATAGGGCGATACTCCAGTCTCCTCCGCTCGGGAACACCATAAGCCCGAAGGCTGCGGCAAAGGTCACTGCTGCCTTTCTCGACAGACTTGCCTCGATTGCCGGACTTGAAAGCGGGCCGGGAGAAACGGATAGGGAACGCAGGGAAAAGTGCTTCGACAAGGCAGTCGAGAGGGATGAGGTGACGCTCGAGCATATTATCGAGGCGCAGGATGAGGTGAAGTCGATGCGTCTCGGACTGATATTCCTGCCTGTGCTTCGGGATAATATGAGGATTCCTCCTGTCGGGGAGCAATCTGTGTGTAGCGACTGTAATTGTGGGCAAGCAAGCGGTGATGCTACAACCGGCGCCGACGAGCGGCCTGGCAGAGATGCCCAGACAAGTGTCCCGGGGCAACCAAATCGTGATGCCACGGACGGAAAAGACCGTTTCAGAGTCATTGTCGGCTACAACGCAGACGACGCTTCGCCATACATTCGCAAATGGACCGGCTTCCTATGGAAAACCCCGCTGCGTCGTCCTTTGGTCAAACTCCTGACAGACAAGGTCTTCCGTAAACCGGCGCTGCGCTATGCCGCGAAACTCCGCTCAGCCGGCATAGAGGCGCAGACCTACTGCTTCAGTTGGCATCCGCAAGGCTCCGAACTTGGCGCCTGCCACAGCATCGAACTTCCCTTCCTTTTGGGAAAATTTGAAGACTGGGGCTCCGCAGAAATGCTTAGGGGAATGACCCAGGAAGAATATGAGGCCAATTCCGCCAAATTTCGGAGTCTCTGGACAAGATTTGCCCGCAGCGGAGAATTTCCCGCCACGGGCAGCATTAAGTAGCACACCAGCCTCTCAGAGGCTCCGAAAGGCTGAAACTAATGAATAATATCTATTGAGGCATCTGTGCACCGCAACCTTCCACAGCTCCGAAGAGGTCAAACGCCTTCTCGAACGGGTAGCGGTTGGCGAACATCGAAGCGCGTACGATTTCCGTACCCTGCTGATTCATACCGAAGAGGCGGTTTACCTGGTTTGCAGCGGAATTAGGGTCGTAACTCTGTGACGACTTGATGTTTATGCCCATATAGCCCTTGAGATAGGCCGCGTCAATGGCTCCGATGAACTTCTCGTTCGCGTCCATTTCACGGTTGCCCTCATACTCCTTGAGCTGCTCCGCATCCTCGAACTGAGCCGCAGCGAGGAAAAGCCATTTTCCACCGCCTGACGGAAGAACGAGGTCGGCAGCGCCGGCTGTCATATTGTTCCTGTTCATAAAGAAGAGGTTGTCTGTCACATTAGTCTCACGGGCAGCCTCCTTGGAAGCGTTTCCGTCCACAAATGTGCGCTCGACAGCTCCGAGGTTAGAGCATCCGAAGACATTGTTGCGCACGTTCACAGTCTTCAGACCCGTCATAAAGCGGAAGCCCACTCCCATACTCTCCTGAACCTTTGTACGGCACCAGGTGAAAAGGACTGTGTTGTCGTGGAAATCCAAAGAGCAGAGGTTCTGGTCAGGAGCCATACCGCGGATTTCGCAGGCAGACATTCTGTTTGCAACGAAAACATTGTTATACACATCGAAATGTCCGGCAACGCAACCCATCTCAATTGCGAAATGGTAGCCGTTCACGAAAGTACAGTTGCGAATGATGACATTGCCCTCGACATCGCCCCTGAGGAGAGGTTTGCCGATTGGAGCGCCGCCCACCTTCGGAACAGGAGGATTCTCGCCCTCAATCAGAAGACGTCCTGTCTCGCAGCCCTCAGGAGAACCTGTGCGGGCGTCGTCCGGAGCATAGCTGCAATAGCTGTTGTACTGTCCCTTGTCGAATGCGATTCCGTCGATGAGGACTGTAGAGCCGCGTTTCCCGCGTACATAAACCTCAAGGCTGGCGTGGCTGCCGCTTGTTCCGACCTGCTGTGCGCCCGGACGGATGGATGTGATGTACTTCACAGGGTTACGCTCGGAGAAATCGCTGTTCCAGCCTCCTACGAGCGAGAGATACTTCTTCACTTCAACAAAGCCCTGGTCGAGTTTGCCGAGGTAGTTGCCCTCCGCGATGTTGATTACCGAACCTTCTTCTGCGAGGTCAATCGCTTTCTGGAGGTCCTTCACTGCGGTCTGTGGAGTCAGCGCATCATTGCGGTTCGAGCCGGCAGGGCTGACATAGTAGCTTTTTCCCGTTGTCTGAGGGGAAGCGGCTGCGGTTTGGTTTTGTGTCATAGTTGTGGTTCTTTCATTTTTTTCCACCGCGTCCTTTGCCTTGTTAATCAATCTGTTCAACTGGGCTGACGCCGGCATTGCCAAGAGCGCGAACGCTGACGCGACAATAATTGATTTGATATGATTCATATTCATCAGAAGTAATAGTTAAGAGACAAGTTGCATCCGATGTTCTCCGTACCATAGAGCCAGGCGTGGCTACCCTGGCTCACGAGGGAGTTGTACTGCTCCACCTTTCCGGTGAGGGAAGAGAAACCTTCGTAGATGGCATAGGTCTTAGGCTGCCAGATGGCCATCACCGGAGTGAAAGTCATTGTGGCAGTGAGTGAAAGCCTTCCGGTCATAAACCACTCCACACCCATGTCGGCTGTGATTCCAAGACCCTGGACATAACCCACATTATACCTCTTGAGAGGACGTCCGTAGGCAATGCCGAGAGTGGACTGGAAGTCGTTGAGTGTCGGGTCTTTCGCACCCGGAGCAGGAGGCATCGTCATCGGCATCGACGACGGCACCCTGTTGAGGTCGGTGATTTTGTTGCCGTAGTTGAAATTGAGTCCGCCGCCGGCGATTGCATAGACGAGTCCGAATCCGGTGATGAATTTCAGCGAACCCTTGCCTGCCATATACTGCGCAGCGACTGCAAGGCTACCGCTGTTGAGATTGGAGATGACATTGTCCACCACCTTATTCTCGGAGTTGGGGTCAATCGCCTTTGCAAGGTCGTCCTGGACATATTCCTTGTAGTCGACGTGGCTTCCGTTCAGACCGAGTGTCATACGGAGCGCCCAGCTTTCGTTGAAATAGTAGCGCACGCGAACTGCTGCGAGCGGGTCCTGCGAAAGTATGAACATCTGTTTTTTCGCAGTGGCGTTGTCAGCGATGAACGCACCGGCATACTCGCCGTTCTTAGGCTGCATCTTGAGTTTGTAGCCGAGGGTGGCCGGGTTGAATGTGACACCGACCGACCAGTCTCCGCGCTTCGGACTGAATTTTTGCGCATCGCCCTTCGAATAGACGTGGTAGCAGGTCATACGCTGTCCTTCAGGGACTGTCTGATACTCCTGGGCGAGCGCAACAGTCGAAGCCGTTGCGAGGAAAAACATCGTGAGGAGTGATACTTTAAGTAAATTCTTCATATAAGTCTGTTTTTGTTGGTTTTGCCGCCAGATGGCGGAAATGTAGTGAAAGGAAAACAGAGTCTTACTGTTTCAAGCCTGGGGCGCCAACATACGCAGCCGGTGTCATATCAATCGCAAAATAGGCAGCCTGTCCACCGGTGACGCTCTTTTCAACTTCGGCATATAAGTATGCTTTAGATTTCTGTGTGCTGCTTCCGGTCGTAGGTGTCCCTTTGGCATCATCGACGTATCCGCTGGCTGAAACCTTCACTGTGAGAGCTTTGCCCACCGGACATCCGAGAGCATACTCGAAATATCCATGCTGCCCGGTGGTGACTGTTCTGAGAGCATAGCTTTCAACCTTACCGGTAGTTGCATCAGGAATGCCGTATGCGATGTTGACGGTAAGTCCCGGCTTTCCTGCTTCTGTTACGGCACCACCTTGGTCTTTCGTGTAGGAATACCTCACGTGTCCGCATATTATAGATTTCACAGGAAGGTTCTCCTCTGTGAGTGCAGTCGGTTCAACCGTGCAGGAAGAGCAGGCGATGCCTAAAACTGCAACTGAAAGTGTCAACAGGCCGTGTGCGGCGAATGTCGAAAGTTTAATGATTTTTTCCATAATTTTGTTTTTTGTTGGTTATTGAATATGATTTAATATTCGTAATTAAAATGAATCTCTATATAACAAGACTTGCCTTGGGAATCGCGGAATAAGAGTTTAAAAGGTTTTGGGGGCGCTGGAGCAATATTCTTCCCGGGACGTAACTCGAACTTATTGAGGACTGCGGGTTTATAGTTCCAGCCATTATTATTTTTTTCAGACACCTCACAATCTATATAGTAGCATTTATAATCCCATGCAAATCCTTGATTGTCATCGGTGTTTATAAGGAATATTTCGTATTTGTCCCAGCCATTTTCGTTGTCAATAATATAATATTTCTGGGCAGACGAGATTGTTATCTTTCGACTCGGGGGATCTTTAGGTAAGTCGTGCCACGTTGTGACGCTACTTTTCCCGTTATACTTTTGATGTATTCTCCATTTTCCGTTGAAGAAATCTATCCTTGGCTTGAAACTGAAACTCATCTGATGTCCCCAGTGGTCAGTCAGAGTCAATTTTGCCTCTCGACCATATTTCTCTTTCCAACGCACCGGAATCTCTCCGGTCCTCTGCATCATAGTTTGGTCAGTACCAATTGTGAATCCGGAATCTTCGTCGCTTTTTTCAACAGAGAATGTTACACCTGGGAGTTTTTCATATCTGGTTGCATCGGCAGCGAGGAGATGGAAAGTGTCATAATAATCTGTCTTTTGACCATCCCATGTGAAATAAACGATCTCACCCGAGCTTATCCAAGTATTCCCTGTACTTGATCTTAAAGTCGTGCCAGTTATCTTCGAAAAATCAATGCCCGCCCAGAGCCCTTCGACATTTATATTATTCAAATTTGCCTTATCCACAACCTGGATATATGTTCCTTTTTGCCAAGCATCCTTTGTTGTAGTGACTTTCACCTTTGTGCAGTAGCCGTTTTCATCAGGGGAAATTGGCTCGACGATGTAGTATGCGGGCTGTCCGGTTGACCATTTGCCTTTATAGTTATTATCGGAAAGCCTGAAAATTTTGGAGCCTCCGCAAGGGATATAAACCGCACCTTCTGCCTTTTTGCCGGTTTCGTCATCAATGATGTAGATGCCCTCGGGGAATATCTGCTCTGTGACATTTATCTCGAAGGACATTGACTTGCCGGTTTGGTCTTTCACGGTGACGGTTGTGGTGCCTGTTTGCTCTCCGGCTGTGATTTTTGCACCATACGACCAGACATCATTGCCCCAGACAGGCTCAATGCTTACGTTTCCTCCATTAAAAGTCCAATTGGCGTAATACTTGTAGAGGGGATTTATGTTAAATTCTTTTTGGGAATTTTTATCCATCCGGTAGCTGTCACCATTTTTCAAAATCGTTTTGTCAACTTCCACAGTAATATCTCCAGGGATTCCTTTCGGCTCGCTTGTCAATGTGAAACTGAGCTTGTGCACCGTGTTCAATTGTTTGTCAGTCGTGCTGACTGTAATTTCCGAGCTGCCAAACTCTTCGCCCCAAATGGGTTGATACCAGGCCGCAGAATTAGTGAATTTATGGTATATGAACTCTTTGCAGACTGACGGGTTTGACGAGCTGACTGTGACATCTTCCGGCAGACTGATACCATCTCCGACAGTGACGGATAAAACACCAATGAACAGCTCATTCCAAGGAACATTGTCCCCGTTTTGCACAACGATATTCTTTGTGTCTGTAATGCTAATGTAGTTCACTTTTATTCTTTCTGTCAACTCTTTGATTGTGAGATTGATGGTTTTAGCGGTTGATTCTGATTTGACAGTCATCGCGCAAGACCCGCTCTTGAGTCCTTTGACAATAGCTTTTCCTTCTTTGAAATTCAATTCCACCATCTCCTTGTCATATTCCCAGTCCAGCGAGGAAGCGTTGGCTTTTGCCGGCTCGATTGTCATTTCGATTTCGTTTTCTAAACCGACATAAATCGTGAGCTTTTCCGGTGCAGTGAACGATGTGACTTGAACTTTAGTGACGGTGACTTCGATTTCCACTTCGGCATCGCCGCATTTTCCTGTGATTGTGGCGTTTCCGGGCGCATAGGCGTAAATCCTGTCGAACCCGCTTACGCCCGCGATTCTCTCATCACTGCTGCTCCAGTCGATGACTGCAGTGTTTAGAGCCGATGCGGGGAGGACATCATAGTAGATTCGGTAGTCGTCTCCCTGCTCCAAAGTCAGGCTTTTGCTTGCCGGGTCAGTGATGATGATTTCTTTCACTGTTGTTTCGTCTATGACTTTCTTGCAGGACGAAAAGACAGTTGCTGCTCCAATCAGCGCAGCTGCCGTCAGGCGGATGAATGTATGAGTCTTCATATATATAGTAGGTTTTGATTTTTTTCTGTGGCAAAGATATGCATTCAAATTCTCCAAATCAATAAGTAAAATTACTTAGAAAAGCAGTTTTTTTTAAGAAAAATAAACTAATTTTGCGTTAATTCAAACTTAGTTCAACTTATTTTTTAATGCTTACTTAACGGTAATGAAAAGTTTGCTGTTTTTCATATTTGTTTTATTTTTATCCGGCATAAATCTTTCGGGGGGGGGAGCATCTGCTCCTTCTCCTGACAAGGCGGACACGCTCTATCGGGAGTGGAGTTCGTCCCGTGGCGCGACAAAGACGGAAATTGCGAACCGTCTGATGAAGACATTTTTTGACGAGAAGGATATGGACACGCTGATGGTTTTCTCCAAGCAGTCGCAGGCTCGCCAGAATGCCAGTGTGATGACATATATGACAAACCACCTTTTCTATCAAAGCCGTTTCGACGAGGCGTATCAGCTCGGGGTGGACGCTCTGCTGAAAAGTGAAAACATTGGGGAGGTGTCTCTGATTTCGGAGTGTCTGAACACATTGGGGATTATATGTCAGAGAAAAGGACTTTTCGAGCAGGCGCTTTCCTATATGAAACGTGTCTATGTGCTTGACAAACAGTGGGGAAGTCCGGCGGATATGAGCACAACGATGAACAATCTCGCGACGCTCTATCTCGGAGTGGACGACCCGGAGACTGCTCTTTCCTATGTTCTGCCATCCATTGCCTATGAACGTGAGTCCGGTGACGGGGCGCGTCTTGCGATAAGGCTCGGTCTGGCTTCTGACATCTGGCTGTCGCTTGGGCATCCGGAAAAAGCTCTGGAGTTTATTGACGAGGCTCTTGCCATTGACCTGCGTGAGGGGCGAAAGGTGAAGGCTGCCGTGAGACGCTCTCAGAGGACTTCGGTTTTGTCTGCTTTGGGACGCTACAAGGAGGCGAGGGCGTGTCTCGACTCGGCTGTGACTGTGTTGGAGCAGGAGTCCAATCACATTTCGCTTGCCATTTGCTACAATCTTCGTGGCGGACTTGACATTAAAGAAAAGCATTTCGCGGATGCTGTGACGGCATATAGTATGGCGAAGACGGTGGCGGAAAAAAGCGGGGGAGACTATGTGAAGTTGAAGTCTTTGCGTGGACTTTCGGACGCTTATGGAAAGTCCGGCAATTATTCGGCTGCACTTGATTGGCTTAATGAGTATGTTTCTCTATCAGACCGGCTTGCGAAGGAGAGAAGTCGTCTTGCGGTGGAGGATTTCAAGGTGCAGTACCATACGGCCGAGAAGGAGAATGAACTTGAGATACGTAAGATTGAGTCGCAGAACAGACTGCTCCTGGTGGTGCTTCTTTCTTTGCTTGCACTCATCCTGCTCATCTGTATGGGGGTTGTCTTGCGTATGCTCTATATGAAAAAGCGTCAGGAGGAAATCCTTCGCAGGAATGACGAGGCGAAAAGCCGTCTGCTCTCGCTTGTGCCGGCAATGAAGGAGCGTAAGAAGGCGGAGTTCATCAGTGAGGTTGTCGAGGAAATCGAGGGGTTGGATTCTGACAAAGAGTCAGGTGTGCCGAAGCTGACCAATCGCGAGATGGAAATCGTGCGGATGTGCTGCGAGGGGCTGTCCAGCAAGGAGATTGCGGCCCAGATGGAGCTTTCTGTCCGTACTGTGGATACTCACAAGGCTAATATTTTCCGGAAGTTGAAGATTAAGAGTACTGTGGAGCTGGTTAAATATGTAGCAGAGACCGGCCTGTTGGGGCGTGGCGAATAAAAAGCGGTCCAATTGAAAACGCAAAGAGCTGCCTGACCGGCCGCTCTTTTCTGGCCCTTTGTCTTACTCATCTCTTTTAGCCTGATTTTGACTGCTTCGTTGATTAAGGACATTTCCGTTTCGTACTTTTTGCTTAAAGAATATGTCCGGCCTTGCCTTCTCCTTCGCTGGAGAGCATTTCGCTGTCCACAAGTTTATCAATGAAAGAGCGGGTCTGTTTTCTTGAGATACTACTTCAGTTCGGTTTCGATGTCTTCAATTGACGGGAGGGAGCTCTTGAACTCATCAGGGACGAATTTTGTCAGTTGGAATTCAGATATTCCGATTGGCTGTGTGGATGATTCAAGGGCATATTGGGCAAGCACATTGTCTTTGTCCTTGCATATCAGCAGGCCTATGGTCGGGTTATCGTATTCTGTTTTCAGGATATGGTTCACCGCGGCCATATAGGTGCCAAGTTGTCCGACATCTCCAGGTCCGAATGATCCTGTTTTTACTTCGATAACGCAGTATGCGTGAAGTTTCACGTTATAGAACAACAAATCTATGAATTGTTCTGTATGGCCGACCTTGAGACGGTATTCTTCGCCTACATAGGCGAATCCCGAACCAAGTTCAAGCAGGAAGCGGGAAATGTTCGCCATCAATGCCTTTTTCAGTTCTCGCTCTTTGTATGGCTCTGTCATTTGGGTGAAGTCAAAGACATACGGGTCTTTTGTCAGCTCCTGGGCAAGGTCGCTTTCTGGAGCAGGCAACAGACGGGAGAAGCTTGTCAAGGCTTTGCCCTGTCGCAGATGTAGATTGGTGTCAATAAAAGATTTCAATACATTTCGAGACCAACCTTCATCCACTACTTTATGAGCATAAAATAGTGCGACATCGCATTCTCTGGTGTCGAAATATTTATCTATAAGAACACAATGATGACCCCATGGAACAGAAAAAACTATATCGTCTTTGATGCCTTGATATGTGCCAGCAAGTTGTTGGCACATCTTATCTTCAGAATTGCCAACAAGTTGTGGGCAATTTGTAAGCTCTTTACTATAAAGAAGATACATCTTCTTCATATACTGAAGGTTCTGACGGGAAAAGCCTTTGCATTCTGGCAATGCCTCCTTCAAATCCAGACTTAGATTCTTGTAGAATCCGCTGCCATAGACATTTTCGGCATCGCGGTTCACAATGTCACGGCCGACAGACCAGTAGAATTTCAACATTTCCTGGTTTACCTGCACTGTCGCTTTTATCAGGCTTCGTTTGTATCTGTCTTTCAACTCCTGTATCCACCGGGAGTATTCTACATCTATTTTAATTAACTTACTCATAGTCCTTTATTCTTTGTACAAATTTAGTGTTTATATTGAACAATACGGCGGAATCAGTCGAATAATTCTTCTTGTTTGTTCCATCTTCTCCGCTCCCATAAACTCCAATCCAAAATCTTCAATCAACGCTTCGACTTCTTCGTGGTATTCCTGGCTGATGTATCTGGCGGCTTTGAGGAAGGCGGAGCAATGGGTGCGTATGTCGTGTGCCGGTGGGTTGACGAGGTAGCGGATGAGCCAGTCGGCGATGTCGATGTGGGCTTCGCGGTCTTCGGGAATGGCGAAGAAAAAGCGGTCTGACTGCGTTGGATTTAGAGGTGGGTGCTTGATGGGAAGATTCAGAATAGAGGATGGGATATAAGGTTTCAGGGGCTTTCAAACCGCAGCAACCTTTCGGTTGTGAGGATTTGAAAGCCCCTAAATAACGCAGTAGACCGCCTATATTCTAATCTTCCCCTGGAGACATGTTGTGGTAGACACTTTGCACATCATCGTCCTCCTCAATCTTTTCAATCAGTTTGTTGATTTCGACACGTGCCTCAGGATCTACATCAACCAACTCCCCGTTAGGGATTCTGGTGAATTCGGCTGAAATCATCTCGTAGCCGTGGTCCTCGATGTACTTCTGGATGGCGTTGAAAGCGGTGTACTCGCCGTAGATGACGATTTCCTTCTCCTCGTCCTCGTTCTCCTCTTCAAAAACCTCGTCAACTCCGAGGTCAATCAGTTCAAGCTCAAGCTCTTCTATGTCAATCTTTCCGTTGTCCTTGATGCGGAACATGGACTTGTGTTCGAAGAGGTACTCAACGCTGCCAGAGGTTCCGAGCGAGCCGCCGAACTTGGTGAAGTATGAACGCACGTTGGCAACTGTCCTGTTGTTATTGTCGGTTGCTGCCTCCACGAGGACAGCGATGCCGTGAGCAGCACGTCCTTCGAGTACAATCTCCTTGTAGTCTGCCTGGTCTTTCTCGGAAGCCCTTTTGATTGCCCTCTCGATGTTTTCCTTAGGCATATTCTCAGACCTTGCCGTTTGCATCAGCGCACGAAGACGCGGGTTACCTGTCACGTCCGGACCGCCCTGTTTTACGGCAATGGTGATTTCCTTACCGATTTTGGTGAATGTCTTGGCCATGTGGCCCCATCTCTTGAACTTCCTTTCCTTACGGAACTCAAATGCTCTTCCCATTTTATCTGTTTAGGCGATTTTTACTTGTTTTCTATTCTGGAAATATATTTGTCAATCTCGCGTCCCTCGATAGAATTAGGATACTGATCCTTCACTTTCTTGTAGAGGGCGAGCGCTTTCTCGTCGTTTTCGAGCTTCTCGCATACGGCTGCAGCCTTCATAAGGTAGCCGGCAGCGAATACGTTATCCTTCTTTGCAGCGGCCTTTTCGAAGCAGTCGAGAGCCTTGGCATATTCCTGAAGGCCTACATAAGCGTCACCCTTGCATGCGATTGCACGCGGAGCGAGGAAATCGTCGCCTCCCTTGTATTTGTTCAGATACTCGATTGCGTCCTCATAGTTCTTGAGCTTCAGTTCGCAGACTCCGGCATAGTAGTAGACTGCGTCGCCGCCCTTGCTGCCGTATTGGTCGATGATCTGTACGAATCCGAGATTGTCACCATCACCATTGAGAGCCACCTCCCAATTTTCGGCGTTGAAGTTTCTCTCCGCAATCACGACCTGAGATTTGGCTTCCTCGACTGCTGCCTGCCAATAGAATTTGTAGAAGCAGTATGAGCCTGCCGCGATGACAACTACGGCTGTGAGGAGTCCGATGAGGAGTTTCTTGTTTTTATTGAAGAACTCGTCGGTCTTGGAAACAGCATTGACAACCGTCTCTGCGTTTTCCGCTTTCTTGTTTACCTGTGACATTGTTATAATTTTTTTTAATATTAATCGTATTGTCCGGACGTGGTTTGTCCGTTTTAGCCCGCAAAAATATGAAAAATTGTCCAATATTCAAAAGATAGGAATCATAATCTCGTGAAAAAGACAATTTCACGGGAAAATTCATAACTTTGCAATCCTTATTCATATTGTTTTATAGACGATAGTTATGCCGATTCTTCAAAAAATAGTCATCTCCAATTTCAGGAACATTGAGTTTCAGGAACTTGAGTTCTCCCCGAAAATCAACTGCATTTGGGGGAACAATGGTGAGGGGAAGACCAATCTTCTTGATGCGGTGTATTATCTTTCAATGACAAAGAGCGCTCTCGGAATCAGCGACAGCTTCAACTGTCGGCACGGGCAGGACGGCTTTTCTATTGCGGGAACCTGTCTGATGCCGTCGGCGCTGACAAGCCGCTTTTCCATTGTCGTCAAGAAGGGTGAGGAAAAGAAACTCCGTTGCGACGATAAGCCTTACGGACGCATCTCGGAACATATCGGCAAGCTTCCGACGGTCATAATATCACCGTCTGACATATCCCTCGTCAGCGATTCGGGGGAGGAGAGACGACGTTTTATGAATGCGGTAGCTTCCCAGATAGATCGGGAGTATCTCTCTGCAATTCAGCAATATAACCGTCTGCTTGCGCAGAGGAACAGGATGCTTAAGGACGGAGTTTTTGACGCGACTCTGCTGGAGGTCATCGACATCAAGATGTCATCGCACGCGGATTTCATCCACAGAAAGAGGGCTGAGCTGTGCGAGCCGTTGACGGAGGCCGTGAACGAGTACTACCGGAGATTGAGCGGAGGCAGCGAGTCCGTGTCTATACGCTATCGTTCCGACCTCGACAAGGCTCCGCTCGAACAGCTCTTGAAGGATTCGTTGGAGAAGGACAGGATTATGAAATATACGACCGTGGGCATTCAGAGGGACGACTTCATCTTTGAAATGGACGGTTATCCGATACGCCGCTGCGGTTCTCAAGGGCAACAGAAATCGTTTCTTCTGGCCCTGAAGTTGGCACAGTTCGAGCTTATGCGCAAGGCTTTCGGTTTCGCACCGATTCTGCTGTTGGACGATGTTTTCGATAAACTTGACATGAACAGGACGCGTAACCTGCTGGAGATGGTGTCAAGCGAGGATTTCGGCCAGATTTTCATCACTGACAGTAACAAATTGCGTCTGTCTTCGCTGGTGGACGGACTCACTGAGGATCGTGCATTTTTCGAGACGGTCGGGGGTGTGTTCACACGGACGGAATGATGTCCTATTTGGATAGGTTTTTATTGAGCAAAGATTGATTATGATGAATGATGGCAGGTTTGGGGAAGATTTCACGAAAGAAATGATTCGCCGTCGCGAGGCAACGGAGGGTGATCCGCTGCGGCGTCGTGAAGCAGTGCGCGTAGGAGCTATGCTGCGCGTCTACCTGCAGGATTCCGGATTGATGCCGGGATGGAACAGCAACCGTGTCTATATGGCGTGGGACAAGGTTTCCGGTGTCGCTGCATGGACTTTGAACCGAAATTTTGTCAAAGGTGTTCTCTACTGCGGAATGTCTTCGTCTATGGTCCGGAATCACCTTTACTTTCAGAAGGATGTGCTGCTGGAAGCCCTGAATCGGGAGTTGCGTGCCGACACGATGTTCTTCGGCATGCCGGCGGACGGCTCGGATCCGGTGAAGGCGCTTGTGTTGAAATAGTGGAGTTGGAATTTATTAGAGGAGAATGATATGAAAATCGTTGCAGACAGAAATATACCGTTTTTGGAAGGCGTGTTCGAGCCGTATTGTGAGGTCGCATACGTGGACGGAAAGGAAATCGTCCGAGAAGATCTTGTTGATGCCGACGCCATCATAATAAGGACGCGCACGCGATGTGACGCATCCCTGCTTGATGGAACGAAGGTGAAGATGATTGCGACAGCGACAATAGGTACGGACCACATTGATTTCGACTATTGCAATGCTAACGGGATTGAAGTCCACAATGCCCAGGGCTGTAATGCCGGGGGCGTGGCCCAGTATGTGTTTTCGGCTCTCTACGGAGTGGCGTCACGCAAGGCCATCACGCTGAAGGACGCGACGTTCGGCATCATCGGTGTTGGACATGTCGGTTCCCTTGTCGAATCGATGGCCCGTAAACTCGGGTTCAATGTCCTTCTCTGCGACCCTCCACGGGCAAAGGCCGAGGGACCGGAGGGCTTCTGTGACCTCGACACGCTCCTCGCGAACTCTCAGATTGTTACGATGCACACACCTCTCGACGAGACGACGAAATTTATGGCCAATGAGCAGTTTTTCGCGAAAATGCGCCCCGGAGCGTTCTTCATCAACGCCTCCAGGGGAGAAGTCGTCGATGAAAAGGCTCTTATGGAATATATTCCGAAGCTTGGTGCCGTCGTCATCGACACTTGGAACCATGAGCCGGATGTTAACGAGGAACTCATTGATATGGTGGATATTGCCACTCCTCACATAGCAGGATATTCTTATCAGGGCAAGCAGAACGGCACCGCAATGGCAGTCAGGGCAGTGGCGCGTCATTTCGGTATCGTCCAGCTCTACAATTTCTACCCGCGCTCCGACCACCAGGAAGAGCTGCAGCCGCTCAAGCTTGATGTAGAGGGTATGAGTCAGGGGGAGATTGCCGCGACTTTCCAGTACAACTATCCGATTTTCACCGACGATTTCATGTTCCGTCTCCATCCGGAGTCATTCGAGAAACTGAGGTCGGAGTATAAGTATCGCCGGGAGTTCTACATCTGACGGACGGGGCGAAGAAAAAGCGGTCTGCTGCGTTGCGCGTCTTACATCCCATCTTTTTCTTCATCCCCTATTTTGTGTATGTTCCATAAACGCTGTATGAACCTGATGCTGTACTTTTCCCAGTTGCGCCAGTTGTGACCGCCGCCGGACATGTAATACTCGTGCGGATAGTCGTGTGTCTTGAGATAAAAATTGAACTGCTCCGTTGACGCAAAGAAAATGTCCCATTTTCCTGCCATTATTGAGTACAGTTTCGGAGGAATCGCGAACTGGACTATCAGCCTTTTCTTGAGGTCGCGGTAAAACCCGGAATGTTCTCCGTAGTGGAAAACAGGCTTAATCATCGGGGAGAAAAGCCCTATGTAGTCGAACAGTTCAGGATTGAGAGCCGTGATGAATATCGTCTGCAGAGCCCCGACAGACAGGCCGGCTATTGCGCGTCCGTGCTTGCTCCGGATTGTACGGTACAGGCTGTCAACGGTTTCCATGACATCCGTCACGAAATATGTCTCCACGGCGCCATTGACTTCGAGGACAGATTCGACGAGAGGCTTTTGCCTCGACATTGCATAGTCGGCGTCGTTGTCATACTCGTTGCAGTTCGGCATTACGACAATCATCGGCTTCACCTTGCCTTCGCTGACAAGCATGTCAACGTTTTGCATGATATGTCCTTTTTCAATCCATGAAGTCTCGGTTCCCCTTGCTCCATGCAACAGGTATAATACGGGATAGTCTATATCTGTATCATAGTAGTTTTCAGGAAGATATACAAACATCCTCCGCTCGCTCAGTCCAGTCTGCGAACTTTTGCAGAATATGGTTTCCAACGTTCCCTTCCCGACATAATCCGTCTTCACCGGAGCATATTCAGTGCTGACATGCCTCGTCGCGGAGCATGACGAAAAAAGTGTCGCCAACATGGCGGCGCATAATATTTCAGATAATTTTCTTCCCATTCGAAATTGACCATATTCGACCTCCCGTCGACATTCGGACTGCAAATATCGTCTTTTTTATTCAGCATTCAAAGTTTGATGCAGCCGATTGGCACAACATATATTCCGTCGTCCGGCCGGCGGTAGGAATGTTCTCCTGTTGCAGTCAAGATCATCTTGAATGACGGCGATTTCATCCGTGTCGTGTCAATTTGCGCCTCAAGAGAATTGAGTGTTGCGGCTCCCTCATCAATAAGAGATTTCCCACCGAGCTTTATTTCAATCAGTCCGTATCGTCCGTTTCTCAGGTGTATCACCGCATCACATTCTAGTCCGCTTTTGTCCCGAAAATGATAGACTTTGCCGTTTAACGCCTCCGCGAATACGCGTAGGTCTCTTATACACATGGCCTCAAAGAAAAATCCCATCGTTTTGAGGTCATTTATAAGGTCTTCCGGACCGAGCCCCAAGGCAGCAGTGGCTATCGAAGGATCAACGAAATAGCGCGTGTCAGCGGTGCGTATCGCCGTTTTGGAACGTAGGTTCGGATTCCATGCCGGCAGATCTTCTACCACGAAAATCTTTCTCAGTGCATCAAGATATGAACTTATTGTGTTGTCGTCGAGTGTTGCAGAATCATTGTTTTTCAGGTCTTCGCGCAGTGTAGCTATCGATGCCTGTGTGCCTTGGTGACGTGCGTATGCCCGCATCAGACGCTGTGCCCTTTCCGAAGTTCGTTTTACACCGTCAACTTTCACTATGTCCTCCTTCGTGACAGCATCGTAATAGTCAAATGCCTGCTCCAGGGCAGCTTCTTCCGGTAGTCCGACAGCCATCGGCCAACCTCCACGGCAGATGAGGAATGCGATGTCCTGTAATTTGAGTTCGTTCGTTTCGAGTATATCCTCTTGTGCAGTAAACAATTCGCCGATGCTGACGGAGCCGTTTGACTCTCCTGATTCGAACAGCGTCATCGGCCTCATAGTCAGCCATCCGAACCTCCCGGTGCCTGAGTGTTCCCGTTCTTCTTCGGCTTTCTTGTCAGGGACGGCGGAGCCTGTAAGGATAAACTGGCCCATTGCGCGGCGGTGGTCTACTGTGTAGCGCACTGCGTCCCAAAGTTTTGGAACTGTCTGCCATTCGTCAATCAGCATCGGCGCAGCTCCTGCCAAAGCCGTGTCCATATCTATTTCCAAAAGACTTCTGAAACTCTCTTTTGTATCGGTCCTTGCCAGCAGCACCTTGCTTGCTGCTATTTCTTCCGCCGTCGTTGTTTTCCCGCACCACTTTGGGCCCTCTATGAGAACAGCGCCCTTAGCCTGCAATTTCCTTTTCAGCAGGTCGTCCATGATCCTATGTCTGTAACTTTCCATATCTTAATGCTTTACCGATGCAAATATAATAACTTTTTGGTGAATTCAGTAATTTGGTGCGAAATTTTTCAGTAATTTGGCGTCGATTTGTTCAGTAATTTGGCAGAGAGTCTATGGATTTGTTTGCAGTCGTGCAAAATCATCATTGTCAGTTCGGGAAAATGTATTAATTTCCTGTCTTTGACACTTAGATAGGGCTATATCTATGATATATCAAGTCCCCAGA
>ERZ1034719.72-NODE-72-length-81732-cov-8.642764_pt1 | contig 81732 bp, 71 predicted proteins | sample MGYA00520703_ERZ1034719 | MGnify/ENA primary metagenome ERZ1034719 (study PRJEB33766, sample SAMN09781716) | gut metagenome | biome: gut microbiome | host: Homo sapiens | place: Madagascar | study: EMG produced TPA metagenomics assembly of the PRJNA485056 data set...
ATAAAAGCAAGAAGTTGTGATATGATAATGAATAATCGTACCGTGTAATAGATAGAGTACTGGAGGAGGAACACGAATGGCGGAATTAGAAAATAGTAAAGATTTGATCAGTGTGCTTTGGAGCGGAGCGGATATTCTTCGGTCAAAGATGGATGCAAACGAATATAAGGATTATTTATTAGGTATCGTATTCTATAAATATTTGTCAGATTCGTTTCTGATTAAGGCTTATGATCTGATCTATGATGAGAAACCGGAAAGTCTGAAAAGCGCTTTGGATGCATATAAGGAGGCTCTTGCCGATGATACGGCAGAAGAACTGAAGGACCAGATAAAGTCTGGGTGCCATTATCTGATTGAACCGGATCTTACATACACCTGCTTCGCAGAAGCTGCTCGTAATAATGCATTTAACCGGGAACAGCTACAGAAGGCATTTAATAATATTGAGCAGAGCGATCCGCAGTTTGCCGACCTGTTTGCTGATATCGATCTGTATTCCAATCGTCTGGGAACCGGAGATCAGAAGCAGAGCGATACGATTGCTAACTTAATTAAAGAGATTGATAAAGCGGATCTGCTGAACTCAGACGCAGAGGTGCTGGGAAATGCATATGAGTATCTGATTGGTCAGTTTGCATCTGAGACAGGAAAGAAAGCCGGAGAGTTCTATACACCGCAGGCAGTATCAAAAATATTGACCAGGATTGCAATCGCAGGACAGGAAACCAAGATGGGATTATCAGTATATGATCCATGTATGGGCTCCGGTTCGTTACTGTTAAATGCTAAGAAATACGCAGAAAGACCGGACTGTATTAAGTATTATGGACAGGAGCTGAATACGTCTACTTATAATCTGGCACGGATGAACATGTTTCTACATGGAGTTGTACCGGAGAATCAGATCTTAAGAAATGGCGATACTTTGGATGGAGACTGGCCAACCGAAGAAGAAACAGACTTTAATATGGTTTTGATGAATCCGCCGTATTCAGCCAAATGGAGTGCAGCAGCAGGATTTTTACAAGATGAAAGATTCAGTGATTATGGGGTACTGGCACCAAAGTCAAAAGCAGATTATGCATTTTTACTTCATGGATTATATCATTTAAAGAGTAATGGAACGATGGCAATTGTATTGCCACATGGTGTTCTATTCCGTGGTGCCGCAGAGGGAAAAATCAGAGAGAAACTGCTGCGTGCCGGCAATATTTATGCTGTAATTGGATTGCCTGCGAATCTTTTCTATAATACATCGATTCCTACATGCATCATTGTATTGAAAAAGCATCGGGAAGGACGCGATGTGCTATTTATAGACGCATCGCAGAAATTCAGCAAGGGTAAGAAACAGAATGAAATGACAGATGAGCATATTGATGCTGTAATGAAGTTATATAGTGACCGGAAAACAGTAGAGAAAGAGTCGTATCTTGCCAGCTTTGAGGACATTGAAAAAAACGATTTCAACCTGAATATCCCGCGGTATGTAGATAATTTTGAACAGGAAGAGGAAATCAATCTGAATGAGCTTCTGACCAATATGGAAAATACCGACAAGGAGTTGGAGCAGGTACAGGGAGAATTTCTTACACTTCTAAAGGATTTAACATCTACCGATGCAACTATCATGGCATCACTCAATGACTTGATTGGAAAGATGGAGGGGTGATGGATATGGGAAAACCAATAATTAGATTTAGAGGATATACAGACGATTGGGAACAGCGTAAGTTTGATGAATTTATAAAAAATGTAGCAAGAAAGAACAAGGATAACCTTGATTTAGAGTCGTATGCAGTTACAAATGATAGAGGATTTATTGCACAAAGAGATGCACATGATGACTTTGGGTATATGAAAGACACTGATCGAAGAGCATATAATATTGTTCCTCCAAATTCTTTTGCATATAATCCTGCAAGAATAAATGTTGGCTCATTGGGATATTACGCAGGCACAGAAAATGTAATAGTTAGCTCACTTTACGAGGTTTTCCAGACAGAAGATTTTATTGATGACAGATTCTTATGGCATTGGTTGAAATCGGATCATTTTCCTAAATGGATTGCAAAACTTCAAGAAGGAAGTGTAAGGTTATATTTTTATTTTGATAAGCTTGTTCAGTGCCAAATGATGCTTCCTTCATTAGAAGAACAGAAACAGATTAGTGCATATTTAGATAGCCTCGATCACCTCATCACTCTTCACCAGCGAAAGTATGATGAAACAAAAAAATTAAAAAAATATATGCTTCAAAAAATGTTCCCTCAAAATGGTCAGAGTGTTCCGGAAATTAGATTTGAAGGATTTACTGACGATTGGGAACAGCGTAAGCTCGAAGATATCGTCGAAAGAGTTACACGCAAAAATCAAGATTTAGTATCTGAATTGCCACTTACGATATCAGCTCAGTATGGTCTTATCGATCAGAGTGAGTTCTTTGATAAGCGTGTAGCCAGTAAGGACGTCAGCGGATATTATCTGATTTATAAAGGAGAGTTTGCTTACAACAAGAGTACATCAAATGATTCACCTTGGGGAGCAATTAAACGCCTTGATAGATATGAAAATGGCGTATTATCAACACTTTATATTGTTTTTAAAATAAAAGATATAGATGTGACAAGTTCAGATTTTATCGCAACATATTATGATACAAGCAACTGGCATAAAGATATACAAGCTATTGCTGCAGAAGGTGCAAGAAATCATGGACTTCTCAATATTGCTCCAGCAGACTTCTTCAAAACAGAGTTGATGATGCCACAACATATTGAAGAACAGCAGAAGATCGGAGACTATTTTAAATCATTAGATCACCTCATCACTCTTCACCAGCATAAGTGGATTACACTAGACGCTATAAACAAAAAATGCTATCATAATAGAGAATATAATTTGCAATTCAAGGAGGATATCATGGCGGAGTTAGAGGCAGTAATTGAACAGAAATTGATAGAACAATTGGTATATGGAGATTCCCAGTGGATATACCGGGAAGATTTGAAGACAGAGGAAGATCTTTGGAATAATTTTAGATACATTTTAGAGCAGAATAATAAGGATAGATTGAATGGCGAGAGACTCTCAGATGCAGAGTTTGAACAGGTGAAAAACCAATTACAGTTTTCGTCTTTTTATAAAGCCGGGGAATGGCTCGTCGGTGAAAATGGAAAGGTTATGGTGCATGTACAGAGAGATACGGAGAGACTGCATTTGGTGGTGATGAATCATGAGCATATTGCCGGAGGTAGTAGTGTTTATGAAGTGATCAATCAGTATAGTGCATTAAGAACAGAGGAGGAAGATCAGACAGGTACACGTGACAGACGGTTTGATGTTACTTTGATGATCAATGGGTTGCCAATGATTCATATAGAATTGAAGAATAAACAGCATTCATATATGGATGGGTTCTGGCAGATTAAGAAATACATTGGAGAGGGAAAGTTCAATGGTATTTTTTCGGCGGTGCAGATGTTTGTGGTAAGTAATGGAGTGAATACCAAATATTTCTCGGCAGCGAGTGATGCAGAGTTAAACCCGAAGTTTGTGAGTGGATGGTTGGATAGGGACAACAACCCGGTATCAGATTATCTTGAGTTTGCGAAGAGCGTGCTTCGGATTCCGGAGGCACATGAAATGATAGCGAAATATACCGTTTTGGATGAAGATGCGAAGCGGTTAATTTTATTGCGGCCATATCAGATTCATGCAATTGAGGCGATTCGTGACGCATCAAAGCAAGGAAAGTCAGGGTATGTATGGCATACGACAGGTTCCGGTAAGACATTGACATCTTATAAGGCGACCAGAAATCTGTTGATGGATATTCCGTCTATTGATAAGGCGATTTTCCTGATCGATAGGAAGGATCTGGATACACAGACCACCATGGCATTTCAGGCATATGCGAACAATGATCTGGTCGATGTCGATGAGACTGATAATGTATTTGATCTGAAACGAAAATTGAAATCAGAGGATCGACAGGTGATTGTAACTACGATTCAGAAGCTGCAGCGTCTGATCACCAAAAAACTGGAAGAGGGGACATCGGAATATCAGAAGATTAAGAATCTAAAGATCGCATTTGTGGTAGATGAATGTCATAGAGCAGTTACGCCGAGCACAAAGCGGGAATTGGAACGGTTTTTTGGAAATTCATTGTGGTATGGATTTACGGGAACACCGCGATTTGCAGAGAATCCATACCCTCAGATGGGTGATTTGCCTCGTACAACACAGGAGTTATATGGGGATCGTTTACATAAATATACGATTCAGAACGCTATCCATGATGTCGCTGTGCTGGGATTTCAGGTGGAACATAATGGGCCAAAGAATGTTATAGATGAGACGGATAAGAGCGTTTATGAGAATGAGACGCATATGCTGCAGGTGTTGGAAGTCATATTAAATAAGTCCTATTACAAGCTGGGATTTCAGAACGGAAAAGGTCTGACCTATGAAGGATTATTGACAACGAGTTCTATCCAGGTCGCACAGAAGTATTATGAACTGTTGAAAAAAGTGAAGAATGGAGAAACACCTCTGCAGATTGATGAACGGGTAAAGCGGATATTGCCGGATTTTCCAAAGTTTGCGATTACATATTCTGTGACAGAGAATGAAGAAGGGTCACAGGTGAATCAGCAGAAGATGCAGGAATCTCTGGATGACTATAATAGGATGTTTGGGACGAAATATGATCTTTCACAAATACAGGCGTATAACATGAACCTGAACAATCGATTAGCCAGAAAGGATTCGAAATATAAGAGTCGGAACGAACAGCTGGATCTGGTGATAGTGGTAGATCGGTTGTTGACGGGCTTTGATGCACCATGCCTGTCTACGATATTTATTGATCGACAGCCAATGGGACCACATGATTTAATACAGGCTTTTTCAAGAACCAATCGTATATTTGATAAAAATAAGACCTATGGTCAGATTGTTACGTTTCAGGCACCGAAGCTGTTTAAGGAATGTGTGGATAATGCGGTCAGACTGTATTCGGCAGGAAGTACAGAAACGGCATTGTTGGGAGATTGGGATGAGACAGAGGCAGCATTTCGCAAGGCATTAAAGGCACTTCGGGCATCTGCGGCGACACCGGCAGAGATCCCGGGAATGTCGAAGAAAGAGAAGATTGTTTTTGTCAAGATGTTTCAGAATTTTGATAAACTATTTGCACAATTACGATCCTTTACACGTTATGATGACAGCATGCTGGAAGGATATGGAATCACCCAGGATGAATATGATGATTATGCGGGACATTATCTGAATGTAAAAGCAGAACTTGATGGTGATAGTGATCGACCGAATGATCCGACCGATGATCCGGATGATTTGATTGATGATAATTATGAATTGATGGCATATAGTCATACAAAGATTGATTATGAGTATATCATTAACCTGATTCAGAATATTGTTTCGCCAAGCGATGATTCAGAGGAAATGGCACCGGAACAGAGACAGAAGCAGATTGATGAAGTGAAACAATATGTGGAGGAGCTTCGAAAAGAAAATCCGAAAGTGGCAGACATTATGACTACCTTGATTGAGGAGATTGAGCGGGATGAGAATAAGTACCGGGGGCAGTCGATTTACAATATAGTAGAAAACATGAAGAAAGACTGTATTGAAAAAGTAGTGACAGATTTCTGTGTTACCTGGTATACATCGAAGGAGGATGTGATGTATGCGGCTATGCATTATCGTAATGGTGAGATTCCCAATGAGAATGCAATTAAGATGACGGCAGATTTTACCAGTTATAAATCAGTACAGGAACATGCAATTCCAAAGTTTAAATATTATACACTGTTAATAGCTGAACTTCGAAAGACTTTGGAGGAAGAGATTAAACCACTTGTGAATCATTGATTATTATCTTTTACTGTTTATATCAGCGTAAGCAGCTTAGAATGGAGGTAGCTTATGTTAAATGATATGAAGAGTGAAAATTTGTTTTGTGATTATTACAGACAGTGGATTGAGGTCTATAAAAAAGATGCAATTCGCGAAGCAACCATGGCAAAATACCGGATGACACAGAAGTGGATAGAGAAACTGGTTCCTGATTTAAAGGTGTCAGGGCTTACACGGACGGCATATCAACAGCTTTTAAATGATTATGCAAAGGAACATGAACGGCAGACGACCCTTGATTTTCATCACCAGCTAAAGGGGGCGATTCTGGATGCTGTGGATGAAGGATTATTAGAAAGGGATCCTACCAGAAAAGCAATCATTAAAGGTAAGACACCGAAGGCCAAAAAGGTCAAGTATCTGAATCAGTTTGAATTGCATACATTAATTGCACATCTTGAAATCAAGGAGCAGGTGAATTGGGACTGGTTTATTCTCCTGGTTGCAAAGACGGGAATGCGTTTTTCTGAGGCACTTGCGGTTACTCCGGCAGATTTTGATTTTGCAAGACAGACCTTATCGGTAGATAAAACCTGGGATTATAAGGGAAAAGGTGGTTTTCTTCCGACGAAGAATAAATCTTCGGTAAGAAAGATACAGATAGACTGGCAGATAGTGGTTAAGTTTTCGGAATTGGTTAAGAATTTACCGGAGGACAAGCCTATTTTCGTAGGGGAAGAAAAGGTGTATAATTCCACGGTGAATGGTATTCTCACGAGACATTGCCAAGAGTGTGGTATCTCTGTGATTTCGATTCATGGACTGCGTCACACACATGCGTCGCTGTTATTATTTGCAGGAGTCACGATTGCCAGTGTTGCAAGGCGGCTGGGGCATGCCAGTATGACAACAACGCAGAAGACATATCTGCATATTATTCAGGAATTGGAGAATAAAGATGTAGATCTGGTAATGAGAACTTTATCAGGATTATAATATATAAAAAGGACGAAATGCTTACGCTGATGTTTTCGTTTATCAATAAAAGGAGGCCGTAAGATGGCAGCAGCAAAGGAAGAGAACCGGGAGCTGGCAGAGGCGCCCATTACGGGACTGTTACTCAAGCTGGCGATTCCGACAGTGATCGCACAGCTGGTTAATTTACTATATAACATGGTGGATCGGATCTATGTCGGACGGATTCCGGAGGTAGGGACCGAGGCCCTGGCGGGACTGGGAGTTACGTTCCCAATCGTAATGCTGGTATCTGCGGCATCGGCGCTGTCCGGTATGGGAGGTGCCTCACGGGCAGCCATCGCAATGGGGAAAGGAGAGCATGAGAAAGCAGAGAAATATCTGGGGAATGCGACGCTTGTGCTGATTCTTCTTGCAGTAGTCATGACGGTGGTATTTCAGTTTACGAAGGACCCGATCCTGCTGGCATTCGGTGCCAGTGAGGTGACGCTTCCGTATGCCAGCAGTTATCTTGGCATTTATCTGTTTGGTACGGTGTTTGTGCAGATCTCGTTGGGATTAAATATGTTTATCACCAATCAGGGCTTTGCCAGAACCAGTATGGCAACGGTGTGTATCGGAGCGGTTCTGAATATCATTCTGGATCCGGTATTTATCTTCGGGTTCCGGATGGGGGTGCAGGGTGCGGCACTGGCAACCGTGATCAGTCAGGCTGTTTCTGCGATCTGGGTACTGCGGTTCCTGACCGGGAAGAAGACGATTCTGAAAATAAAACTGGCTTATATGAAGCCGGAGGGCAGGATCATCGGCTCTATGCTGGCACTCGGAGTTTCACCGTTTATCATGCAGTCTACCGAGAGCCTGATCCAGCTTATTTTTAATACCGGAATGCAGAAATACGGCAATGATACCTATGTGGCTGTGATGTCGATCCTGTTCAGCATTATGCAGATCGTATGGCTGCCGATCCAGGGCTTTGCACAGGGAGCGCAGCCGATCGTCAGCTATAATTACGGCGCAGGAAATATGGACCGGGTAAAGAAATGCTTCCGGATGCTGTTTATTATTTGTATCAGCTTTTCTGTGGGAATCGTGGTACTGATCGAGCTGCTGCCGCAGATGTTTATCGGGATTTTCACACCGGATCGGGCGGTCATTGCACTTGGAACACCGGCATTGCGGGTATTTATGCTGGGTATGAGTCTGATGGGGGCGCAGTGTGCCTGCCAGCAGACATTTCTGGCACTGGGAGAATCCTTGGTCTCCATGTTTCTGGCACTGCTTCGGAAGGTGATCCTGCTGGCGCCGCTGGCACTGTTGCTGCCGGTCCTGACAGGCTGGGGCGTATGGGGACTTTTTATTGCAGAACCGGTCAGTGATGTTCTGGCAGTCTGCACGACAGTGACCCTGTTTGCCGTCCGGAGCCGGAAGCTTTTGAAACCGGCTTCTGAAACCGGGAAAATAAATGCTTGCACATAGAGAAAAATTGTGATATTTTGAACCCGAGTGGTATTCTTATATGTAGAAATCACATCGGGATAATGTGTCATCACGAGCGGCATAGAAGTGCTGTCTGTCCGGGAATGCCGGATGGTCGGCAGACGAATGAGAAAGAGGTGATGACATGGATATAGGAATCATAGGTGCCGGTAAGGTGGGCTGTTCCATGGGAAAATATGTGAAACAGCACGGGTTTCCGGTAGCGGGATACTATAGCAGAACGAAGCAGAGTGCGGAGGAAGCGGCGACGTTTACCCGTACGGAGTGCTTTGAAGATTTAACAGATATTATTTTGGCAAGTGATACCCTGTGGATCACGACACCGGATGACAGCATCCGGGACGTGTGGGATTGCATTGCAAGATACGACATTCAAGACTATATAATCTGTCACTTTAGTGGCTCATTATCTTCCGATGTATTTTCCGGGATTGAAAAGAAGAAGGCACATCCCTGTTCGATTCATCCGATTTACGCGTTCAGCGACAAGAATACTTCCTACGAAAAATTAAATGAAGTGCATTTTACCATTGAGGGCGATGATTATGCGGTGGAGCATATGACAGAGCTTCTGGAGAGTATGGGTAATGTTGTGACCCGGATCCAGCCGCAGAAAAAGACGTTGTATCACAGTGCGGCCTCGCTGGTCAGCAATCATGTTCTGGGTGTTATAGATGCCGGAATGCATCTGCTGGAGGAATGCGGATTCACGACCGAAGAGGCGTATGAGGCAATGACACCACTGATCCTGAACAATGTGCAGGCAGCCTGCGAGAAGGGATGCCGGGAGGCATTGACAGGGCCGGTAGAGCGCAATGATGTAGAGACCGTGGATCATCATTTGTCGGTGTTAAGCGGCACGGCGAAAGACATTTATTTAAGCGTAGGAAACGAGCTTGTGATCATGGCGAAGGAGAAGCATCCGGAGCGGGATTACAGCCGCATGGAGCTGAGGTTCCGGTAATTATAAAAAGAAAGGTAATAAGCGAAGCAAGGCATTCACTTGAAAGTTAGGTGACAATATGAAAAATACAGTAGTAACATTTCAGAAGGCAAAACAGGAAGGCAGAAAGATTTCCATGCTGACAGCATATGATTATTCTACGGCAAAGCTGGAGGATGAGGCCGGTATTCAGGGAATTCTGGTCGGTGACTCACTGGGAAATGTGGTATTAGGATATGAGGATACGATTGCGGTTACCATGGAGGATATGATCCATCACGGAGCAGCGGTTGCCAGAGGTGCGAAGAATGCACTGGTAGTTGTTGATATGCCGTTCATGTCCTATCAGGTATCGGTAGAAGAGGCAGTCCGGAATGCAGGGCGTCTGATGAAGGAAGGGCATGCAGGAGCCGTGAAGCTGGAAGGCGGCGAGAGCGTATGTCCGCAGATCCGGGCAATCGTAAATGCCGGAATCCCGGTCATGGCACATCTGGGACTGACCCCGCAGTCAATTCATGCGTTTGGCGGCTTTAAGGTACAGGGTAAGACCGAGGCGGCAGCAAAGAAGCTGTTAGAGGATGCACATAAGGTACAGGAGGCAGGTGCTTTTGCATTGACATTGGAGGCTGTACCAAGTAAACTGGCAGCGATGGTAACCGAGCAGTTAGACATTCCGACGATCGGAATCGGTGCCGGCAACGGCTGTGACGGACAGATTCTGGTATATCAGGATATGCTTGGCATGTTCTCTGATTTCACACCGAAGTTTGTAAAACGGTATGCGAATGTAGGCGAGGTCATGAAGGACGCATTCCGCGGCTACATCAATGAAGTGGAGTCCGGTGCATTCCCGTCAAAGGAGAATGAATATGCCGTAGATGACAGTGTGATCGAGAAGCTGTATTAAATAGTAATGGATTGCGATAATACGAATAAGAAAAGAGGAAATGATCATGAAAATCGTACAGACAGTGGAAGAAGTAAGAGCACAGGTAAAGGAGTGGCGTCAGGCAGGCCTGACAGTTGGTCTGGTGCCGACGATGGGATATCTTCATGAGGGACATAAGAGCCTGATCGATCGTGCAGTAAAAGAAAACGACCGGGTTGTGGTCAGTGTATTTGTAAATCCGATGCAGTTCGGACCGACCGAGGATCTAGCTAGTTATCCGAGAGATCTGGACCGGGATGCGGCACTTTGTGAGGGCGCAGGCGCAGCACTCATCTTCCATCCGGAACCGGAGAATATGTACTCCCCGGATTTCTCAAGCTTCATTGATATGAACACGCTGACCAAGGGACTGTGTGGTAAGACTCGTCCGATCCATTTCCGCGGTGTATGTACGGTAGTTGGAAAGTTATTCAACATCGTACAGCCGGATAAGGCTTATTTCGGACAGAAGGATGCACAGCAGCTGGCAGTGATCCGTCATATGGTAAATGACCTGAACTTCAATCTGGAAGTGGTTGGATGTCCGATCATCCGGGAAGAGGACGGACTGGCTAAGAGCTCCAGAAATACGTATCTGAGTCCGGAAGAGAGACAGGCAGCCCTGATCCTGTCAAAGAGCTTAAATCGCGGACAGGAGCTGATCGAGGCCGGTGAGAAGGATGCGGCAGTCATTAAGAAGGCAATCACAGAGATGATCGAGACAGAGCCTTTGGCTAAGATAGATTATGTAGAACTGGTAGACTGGAATACCTTGGAGCCGGTTGAGAAGATCGAGGGACCGGTATTAAATGCAATTGCAGTATACATTGGCAAGACCAGACTGATTGATAATCACATTTACGAAGGAGTATAAAACCATGACGATCACAATGTTAAAGGCGAAGATTCACCGGGCGGTTGTAGTGCAGGCGGAGTTGAATTACGTGGGTAGTATCACGATTGATTCCGCACTGATGGAGGCTGCCGGGATTCTGGAATATGAGAAGGTACAGATTGCAGATGTGGAGAGCGGAACCCGGTTTGAGACCTATGTCATTGCGGGTGAGGCCGGATCCGGCATGATCTGCTTAAATGGCGCGGCGGCACGTCAGGTACAGGTCGGAGATCATGTCATCATCATGGCCTATGCGGATATGACGCCGGAGGAAGCGAAAAAGGCAATGCCACAGGTGGTATTTGTGGATGAACAGAACCGGATCAAACGAATTGCACATTATGAAAAACACGGGGAGCTTTGCTAGGCTCCCCGCCTTGCGTAGTAAGAGAATTGTAATAAAGAACATCTAGCCATGCAGGCGTAAAAATGTTAAAATAGAGACTGAGTTATCAGACGATTTCACAATTACAGCAATAGAAGCAGGAGGAATTCCATGTTAACAGGAAAGACAGTTGTTCTGGGTGTGACCGGGAGCATTGCGGCATACAAGATGGCGAATCTGACCAGTATGCTGGTGAAGCAGCATGCGGATGTCTACGTGCTGATGACAAAGAATGCAACGAATTTCATTCATCCGATCACATTTGAAACGTTAACCAACCATAAAACTCTGGTGGATACGTTTGACCGGAACTTTAATTATAATATTGAGCATGTGTCGCTGGCGAAGAAGGCGGACATTGTTCTGGTGGCACCGGCATCTGCCAATGTCATCGGCAAGATTGCGAATGGAATCGCAGACGATATGCTGACAACGACCGTGATGGCATGCAAATGCAAGAAGCTGATTGCACCGGCAATGAATACGCAGATGTTTGAGAATCCGATCGTGCAGGATAATTTAAAGAAACTGGAGCATTACGGGATGACCGTGATCCAGCCGGCAGTTGGGTTGCTGGCATGTAAGGATGTGGGAGCCGGGAAGCTGCCATCCGAGGAGGAGCTGATGGATTATATCCTGCAGGAGATCCGGTTTGAGAAGGATCTGGTGGGGAAGAAGATACTGATCACGGCAGGTCCGACTGTAGAAAGTATAGATCCGGTTCGATTTATCAGCAATCATTCCACCGGAAAGATGGGCTATGCATTGGCTCGCGTGGCAGCAGAACGTGGGGCGGATGTGACATTGATCTCCGGCCCGGTGAATCTGCAGACACCGCGGTTTGTAAAGACGGTTCCGGTAGTAAGTGCACAGGATATGTTTGAGGCGGTAAAGGCACATAGTGCAGAGGCAGATATCATTATTAAGGCTGCCGCAGTCGCGGATTATACACCGGAAGTAGTGGCAGATGAGAAGATTAAGAAGTCGGACGGAGAAGCAGAGCTGAAATTAAAGCGCACGACAGACATTCTGAAATGGCTGGGCGAGAACCGTGCTGTCGGGAAGAAGCAGTTCCTATGCGGATTTTCCATGGAGACGGAGCATATGGTTGAGAATTCCAGAGCGAAGCTTGAGAAGAAGAATCTGGACATGATCGTAGCGAATAATCTGAAGGTTCCGGGTGCGGGCTTTGGTGTGGATACTAACGTGGTAACCCTGATCACAAGATCGGAGACGAAGGAGCTGCCACAGATGAGTAAAGAGGAAGTGGCAGATGGGATCCTGGATGAGATTTTAAGACTTCAAATGCAGGAGAACTGAGCGATATAGATAGATGAGCAAAGGCATACTTGCAGGAGAATCGATAGAAAAGGGGTGATACAATGCGCCTTGGAGCATTAGAGGCAGGTGGCACGAAGATGGTATGTGCCATCGGTGATGAGCAGGGCACGATTTATGAGCAGGCTTCGATTCCGACGACGACACCGGAGGAAACGATGCCGCAGATCATAGAGTATTTCCGGACGCATGGATATGCAGACGGACAGCAGCTGGACGGAATCGGAGTCGCAGCCTTTGGACCGGTAGATGTAAAGCCGGCATCTGCGACTTACGGAAGGATTCTGGATAGTTCAAAACTGGCATGGCGGCAGTATCCGATTTTGAATGTATTGCAGGATGCATTTCCGATACCGATGGGGCTGGACACGGATGTGAACGGTTCCTGTCTGGGGGAAGTGACCTATGGGGCCGGCAGAGGACTGGACAGCGTGGTATATATAACGGTAGGAACCGGTATCGGTGCCGGTATCTACATGGATGGAAGACTGGTTCACGGGATGCTCCATCCGGAGGCAGGACATATGCTGATCGCTCCGGTCAAGGGAGATGAAGCACATTGCGTCTGTCCATATCATACGCATTGTCTGGAGGGACTGGCAGCAGGCCCATCGATCGAGAAACGCTGGGGTAAGAAGGCAGCGGAGCTGGCAGACTGTCCGGAGGTATGGGAGCTTGAGAGCACCTATCTGGCACAGGCGATCACGAATCTGATCATGGTGGTTTCGCCACAGAGATTTATTCTGGGCGGCGGCGTTATGCACCAGCAGCAGTTATTTCCGCTGATTCGCCGGAAGGTAGTTGAGAATGTAAACGGATACATCCGGACACCGGAGATGGCAGATATGGATACTTATATCGTGCCGGCCGGCGGGAAGGATGATCAGGGAATATTAGGTGCCCTGCGTCTGGCGCAGATGGCAGTGGAACAGAGATAAGGAGAACAGATATGACACCAATATTTTTAAAGCCGGTATTTAAGGAAATGATCTGGGGCGGTAACCGCCTCGGTACAGATTTTGGCTATGAGATTCCGGGAGATGACACCGGAGAATGCTGGGCAATCAGTGCGCATCCGAACGGAGACTGCGAGATCGCAGACGGAGAGTATGCAGGGATGCATTTAAGCGAGCTGTGGGCGAACCACAGAGAGCTGTTCGGCAATGTGGAAGGGGACCGGTTCCCATTATTGATCAAATTAATTGATGCGAAGGCTGATTTAAGTATCCAGGTACATCCGAACGATGCTTATGCGAAAGAGCACGAGAACGGTTCTCTGGGCAAGACCGAGTGCTGGTACATCGTAGACTGTGATAAGGATGCGCAGATCGTGATCGGGCATCATGCGAAAAATCACGAGGAAGTAAAGGAAATGATCTTAAACAAGCGTTGGAATGATTTTATCCGTGTGATCCCGATCAAAAAGGGTGATTTCTTCCAGATCAATCCGGGTACCCTGCATGCGATCAAGGGCGGCACTCTGATCCTGGAGACCCAGCAGAACAGTGATATCACATACCGGGTATATGATTATGACCGGTTAAGCAACGGGAAACCGAGAGAGCTTCATGTAGAGAAGAGTATTGATGTGATCGAAGCACCGTTTGTTCCGTATGAGGTATCTGCGAATAAAGAGACCGGTGCAGGCTATGAGAAACAGAACCTGATCACCTGTGATTTCTATGCAGTAAACAAGATCGACATTGACGGAACCGCAGATTTCACACAGGATAAACCATTTTTGGATGTGAGCGTTCTGGAGGGCGAGGGCACGATCGACGGGATCGCAATTAAGAAAGGCGATCATTTCATTCTGCCGGCAGGCTACGGAGACTATACATTGAGCGGCAAAATGATGCTGATTACCTCAAGCTTATAAGAATAAACAGCAGAAGTGCAATCAGAATAGAATCAGGATCAGGTGTATGAAGGAGAGACACGATGATTTATGAGTTTGGTCAGGAGCTCCGGGAGGTATCCATTGCAGACATTGATGAGAATCATCTGACTGCGGGATATCTGAGTATCGAGGCATTGAAAGCATCCTATAAGACATTCGGGTTTTCGGAGTATAATCTGCAGGAATGTACGACGGAAACCGTGAACTTCCGGAGTAGCATGGATGTATATGAGAATTATAGTTTCGGTATTTTAAATATTATTAATGTAAATGATGTATATGGTCCACGGGATCGGATCGGGTTCTTTGTGAAGAAGAATCTGTTCCTGATCGTGGATATCCGGGATGCGGATAATTCGACCAAAGAGATTTTCCGGTCGGCTGTGGAACGGTTCCAGCCGGATAAGATGACGCTGGAAAAGCTGATCTACGGATTTTTTGACCGGCTGCTTTATACAGACAGCAAGGACTTGGAGGAAAAAGAGTTCCGTATTGAGGAAATGGAGGAAGAGATTCATGAAGGAGCGATTGACCGGAAATACATCGGCTCCATTCTGGCACTGAAAAAAGAAGTGACGATTCTCCGGAATTATTATGAGCAGCTGATCGAGGTCGGAGAAAATCTGGCAGAGGATGAGAATAATCTGTTTCCGGTAGATGAGCTTCGGTACTTTAAGATGTTTACCGGCAAGGTGGAACGGCTGAGTAACAATTGTCAGATGTTAAAAGAGAATCTGGTGCAGGTGCGAGAGGCATATTCCTCCTCCCTGGATTACAGTATTAACAGTGTGATGAAGCTTTTTACCGTAGTGACGACGATTTTCATGCCGCTGACGCTGATCACCGGCTGGTATGGCATGAATTTCACCAATATGCCGGAGCTGGCATGGCGGTACGGATATTTGTTTGTAGTGATATTAAGTGTTACGGTTGTGGCAGTCTGCTTCTGGGTATTTAAGAAGAAGCATCTGCTATGATACAGGGCTCCGGATTCCCGATAGGATCCCGTGAGGAGCAACAGAAATAAAGTCAGAAAGGGTTTTGAACATGCGATTCAGACCATGTATTGATATTCATAACGGAAAAGTGAAACAGATCGTAGGCGGAAGTTTGGCAGATAAGAACAATCAGGCTGTTGAGAACTTTGTTTCGGAGCAGGACGCAGGTTTCTATGCGAGGTTGTACCGGACGAACGGATTAAAGGGTGGACATATCATTCTTCTGAATCCGGCAGGCTCGGAATATTATGCGGCAGATGTAGAGCAGGCGAAGCAGGCACTGCGGGAGTATCCGGGCGGTCTGCAGATCGGTGGCGGCATGCAGGCGGAGAATGCGGCACAGTTCCTTACCATGGGAGCCTCCCATGTGATTGTCACCTCCTATGTATTCCGGGACGGCAGGATCTATTATGACCGTCTGAAAGAGCTGGTACATGCAGTTGGCAGGGAGCATCTGGTGCTGGACCTTTCCTGCAGAAAGCGGGATGGGGCTTATTATGTGGTGACAGACCGGTGGCAGAAGTTCACGGATGAGGTTGTGACAATAGATCTGCTGGAACAGCTGGCCGGTTACTGTGATGAGTTCCTGATCCATGCAGTGGATGCGGAAGGAAAGGCGAAAGGAATCGAGCAGCCGCTGGCGGAAATGCTTGGCAGCTGGTCCGGACTTCCGATTACATATGCCGGAGGTGTAGGCAGCTTTGAGGACCTCAAGGTACTGAAAGAGCTGGGACAGAATCATCTGGATGTGACGATCGGCAGTGCTCTGGATCTGTTTGGCGGATGCATGGAGTATGAGAAGGTACTGAAATATTGTAGTGAAGAAAGGCAGGAGACGAAATGAGAAAAGCAAAACGTGTATTGGCGGTGGCAGTGGCACTGACCATGGGTCTGACGATGGCAGGCTGTAAGGGTGGAACAGCGGATGTTTCAACGGAACCGGTATCCACGGAGGAAGCAGCCGGTGAGGTGAGCGGTGAGAATATGATCCAGAACGGTGACTTCAGTGACGGACTTACCAACTGGATGATTTATACCAATGGCGGTGTAGCGGAGCAGCTGGTAACGGCAGACGGTGAGATGGAGATCAAAGTATCGGATCCCGGTACTCTGGACTATGCGATCCAGCCATACTATGATGGATTTTCATTAGACTCCGGCTGTGAATATCAGTATTCCTTTGATGTGCATTCTACGGTAGAGCGCACGCTCCAGTGGCGGTTACAGTTAAACGGCGGAGATTATCATGCATATGTCAGTGATATTATTACGATCAATGAAGAGACACAGCATGTGACCTGTACATTTAAGATGGAGGAGGCATCAGATCCCGCACCAAGACTGTGTATCAATATGGGCATGGTGGAAGGCTGTCCGGATGATCTGGGTGCACATTCCGTATATTTTGATAATTTTGAACTGTATCTGACCGATGATTCCGGCAGAACGGATTCCGGAAGCACGGTAGAGACTGCAGATATTAATGTAAATCAGATCGGATATCTGTCGAAGGAAGAGAAGAAGGCAGTAGTACGATCTGCAGACGGAAGTGAAGTAAGCGGCAGCTTCGATGTAGTTGATCAGACCGGTAAGACGGTATATACCGGAGAGCTTCAGGATGCCAAGGAAAACAAGGCGTCCGGGGAGCAGACTGCGATTGCTGATTTTACAGAGGTTACAGAAGCCGGTACTTATAAAATCGTAACAGAGAATTACGGAGAATCCTTCTCATTTGAAATCGGTGATGATATCTATGATGCCGTATCCGACAGTACTCTGCGGATGTTCTATCTGCAGCGGTGCGGAACCGAGGTTCAGGATGATACCTTCGGTCATGCAGCCTGCCATACAGGCGGAGCGATCGCATATGGTTCTACATCATCCGCATTTACCGAGGTGCTGGGCGGCTGGCATGATGCCGGAGACTATGGCCGGTATGTGGTTGCCGGTGCAAAGGCAGCAGCAGACCTGATGCTGGCATATGAGGCATATGGCGATCAGTTCGGAGATGACACCGGTATTCCGGAGAGTGGTAATGGCACACCGGACATCCTGGATGAAGTAAAATATGAATTAGACTGGATGCTGCAGATGCAGGATACAGAAAGCGGCGGTGTATATCATAAGATTACCGGAGAGAATTTCCCGGATGCCGTTATGCCGGAGGAAGAGACGGCACAGATGTATCTGGCACCGATTTCCACTACAGCAACAGCTGATTTTGCAGCAACTATGGCAATGGCATCACGGGTATTTAAGGATGATGCGGCAGCTCAGGTATACCTGGATGCGGCAAAGAAGGCCTGGGCATATCTGGAAGCAACTCCGGGGGATGGAGTCGGGTTTAAGAATCCGGATAGTATTGTGACCGGTGAATATGATGACACGAATGACACAGATGAGCGTTACTGGGCATTGGCAGAGCTTTATAAGACGACCGGAGATGAGACATATCTGAATGCAATGAAAGAGTATTCGGCAGACAAGATCGGTACCGGCCTTGGCTGGCAGAATGTGGGTCTTTATGGTATGTATGCATACCTGACTTCCGGTTCATCCGATGATTATTATGATTCTGTAAAGGCACAGTTTGATCAGGCAGTAGACGCAGCATATGCAAATGTACAGGCAGATGCGTATGGAGTAGCACTCGGAAGCTCTGATTATACATGGGGCAGTAATATGAATGTAGCAAACAACGGTATGTTATTCCTGATGGCCAATCGGTTAGAAGCCAATCCGGATTATGTGAAGGCGGCAAATGCACAGGTAGACTACCTGATGGGAACGAATACCAACTCTTATTGCTTTATTACAGGATTCGGTACATTGTCACCGGTAAGTCCGCATCATCGTCCGTCACAGTCAGTTGGCCAGACAATGAGCGGAATGCTGATCGGTGGTCCGGATGCGAATCTGGAAGATCCATATGCGAAGGCAACACTGGCGGATAAAGCACCGGCAGCCTGCTATGTGGACAATGTGCAGAGCTATTCCTGCAACGAGGTAACCATTTACTGGAATTCGCCGTTGGTATATCTTCTGGCAGGAGTAGAGGCAGAATAGAATAACGGGAGCGTGTGAATGAATGGATACACAGAAACGCAAAGAATCGTTTTGGACTAAGAATTATATATATATTTTTGCAACCGGAATCCCGGCATTGATCATGCTGGGAGTCTGGATTGCGGATAAGATCGGACCGGGCGGACATTCCCTGATTATTATTGACGGACTGCATCAGTATATGCCGTTTTTCTCCGATTATCAGGATAAGCTGCGGGAAGGAAGCAGTCTCTTCTACTCTTTTCAGGAGGGAATGGGAACGAATTTCCTGTCCCTGTGGTCTTATTATCTTGCCAGCCCATTGAACCTGCTGATCCTGCTGTTTCCAAAGAGCGGTCTGAATACAGCAGTCAGTCTGATCGTATCATTAAAAATTGTCTTTTGCGGATGGACATTTGCATATGCGGCATTGCACCGGAATAAGGTACAGTATCGGCATCCGGGTGTGATTCCGCTGGCAGTGGCATATGCAATGTCCAATTATGTGATCGGTTATTACTGGAATGTGATGTGGATGGACTGCATCATGATCTTCCCGCTGATCGTGCTTGGGTTTGATTATCTGGTGTCAAAACGGGATCCGAGACTTTATATTCTGACTCTGTTTTATGCATTGTTCTGCAATTATTTTATCGGATTTATGATCTGTATTTTTCTGGTGCTGTGGGCAGTGCTTTATGATTATAAGAACCTCCGGGAGATGGGACGGACGGCATGGATGTTTGCCGGCAGCTCCCTGCTCGCCGGAGGACTGGCCGGGATCGTACTGGTTCCGGCATATATGGGTATCATGAATACAGCTTCGGCGAAGAGAACACTGCCGGGCTGGACTCAGTACGGGACACTTTGGAATGCGATACAGGCACATCTGATTGGGAATGAGCCGATCAACAATCAGGTGGATGACAGTGGTGTAAACCTGTACTGCGGTATGTTTGCACTGTTCCTGCTATTTGTTTATCTGTTCAGCAAGGAGTTCGCTTTGCGGGAGAAGATCAAGTATATCCTGATCCTCGGATTTATGCTGATCAGTTATAATACGGAGATCCTGAATTATATCTGGCACGGCTTTCATAATCAGTACGGAATCCCGAATCGGTTCTCGTTCCTTTATATCTTTCTGCTACTGTGGATCGGATATGAGGTGTTACTCCGATACCGGCGGATCGGGACGGTGCCGATGCTGTTATCCGGAATCTTTACGACCGGCATTACATTGCTCTGCTATTATCAGGCCGATGAGAAGCTAAAGACGGTGTTCTATATACTGGCGATCGCATTACCGATCGTTTATATGATTCTGTCGTTGCTTTATCATCATTTTGAGAAGGCGGGGAAGGTCTGGAGAATCGTTCTGGCGGCGGTCATGAGTCTGGAAATGATCGGTGGTGCCATCTACGGATGGAGCTGCAACGGAACGATTGATACAGAGTATTATTTCAGCGATACGAAGGCAATCGCGCATATCAGGGATGAACTGTATGCAGAAGACGATGGGTTCTACCGTATGGAGCTTGGGAATACAAAGATGTTGGATGAACCGACCTGGCATGGGCTGCGCTGTCTGACTCTGTTTGGCTCGACGGCACAGGGAAGTATGGTAACGGCGATGGGCCGGCTGGGCTTCTATACTGGTGCCAATGAGTACCTGTACTGTGGTGCAACTCCGTTAACGAATGCACTCACATCCATGAAATACGTGATGTACCGGGATGGGGATTTCAATAATAATACTATGGTCTATAAAACGACCTATAATGGCGTATCGGTTTATGAGAACCCGTACTGGCTGCCAATCGGTTTCTGTGCATCACAGGATCTGGCATATTATGAACCGGTATCCACATATTTTGAAGTGCAGAATGGATTTGCACAGGCGGCAACCGGACTGGATTCGCAGCTGTTTACCGTAACAGAGCCGATCTATACGGCAAGCGGAACCGGTTGTACGACAACGGTGAAGGACAATCAGATCACGTATGTGAAAGATGGCGTGGAGAAACCGACCGTACAGGTAAGCTTTCTGGTAGAGGATAATGTGGATCTGTATATGGATATTTCCGGTGGCAATGTCAGACAGGTAAAGCTGTATCTGGATGGCAGACAGGTAGCGGATGATCGTTATCAGAATCAGGCATTTCATCTGGGAGCCCTGACACAGGGGCAGCAGGTTATGCTGGAGTTCACGTTTAATACCGGTGGTTCCGATCAGGATACGATCACATTGCATACGGCACAGTTCCACAATGAAGTATGGGATGCTGTTTATGAGCAGCTTCAGAAGAATCCGATGGATGTCACAGAGTGCCGGGACGGATATATAAAGGGAACGGTGGAAGCAGATGATATGCAGATGCTGTTTTTCTCCATTCCGGAAGACAGTGGCTGGAGCATATATGTAGATGGTGAGAAAGCAGAGCACACACCGGTCATGAATGCATTTATGGGTGTCATGCTGGATGCAGGCAGCCATACCGTAGAACTGAAATATACTTCCGTGGGATTCTGGAAGGGATTGATCCTGTCACTGATCTCACTGGTGATCCTGCTGACCGTATGGCAGATCATCCGGCGGTATTTAAAAAAATGGAAGGAATCAGAGAGAAGTGTAACGAATCAACAGAAAGGAGCTATGTATGAAGAAGAAGATACGAAAAGCAGTGATTCCGGCAGCAGGACTGGGGACCCGGTTTCTGCCGGCAACGAAGGCAATTCCGAAAGAGATGTTACCGATTGTTGACATTCCGACAATCCAGTACATTATAGATGAAGCGGTGAAGAGTGGGATCGAGGAGATTCTGATCATTACCAATTCAAACAAGCATTGTATGGAGAATCATTTTGACCGGTCCTATGAGCTGGAGGAGCGGTTGAAGGAATCCAATAAGATGGATGAATATCATATGATCTGTGACATTGCAAGGATGGCCAATCTTTATTATGTCAGACAGCAGGAACCGAAAGGACTGGGGCATGCCATCCTGTGTGCCAAGAGCTTCATCGGAGATGAACCGTTTGCAGTGCTGCTTGGGGATGATCTGGTGATGAATGAAGGTGGTGAGCCGGCCATGAAGCAGCTGATCGCAGCATATAATCAGGTGGGTGCCAGCATCATCGGCGTACAGCAGGTGCCGCATGAGAAGGTCAGCCGGTATGGTGTGATCGAGCCAAGCCGTAAGATTACCGGGAGACGGATCAAGCTGTCGGATCTGGTAGAAAAACCGGATGTGGAAGAAGCACCGAGTGATCTGGCAATCGTAGGACGTTATGTATTAATGCCGGAGATCTTCGAGGTGCTGGAGAACCAGCAGCCGGGCAGAAACGGTGAGATCCAGCTGACGGATGCCCTGCGGGACATTATGATCAGCCAGTCGGTATATGCGTATGAGTTTGAAGGGCAATGGTATGATGTCGGCGATAAATTCGGTTTTATCAAGGCAACGATCCATGAGGCCCTGAAGCGGGAAGAACTGCAGGAACCATTGATGCAGTATATGAAGGAATTAGTTACGGATATAAAGTAAAGCCGGTTATTTTTTATAGAATCTAAAGCTAAAACGACAGGGTGCATACATTGACAAACTGTCTGCTTTGTGAGAAAATCAAGTTAATTATAGGGTTATAATATATATTAATATTGGGGAATATCCACATATATGTGGAGACTAAGAAAAAGGGGTGTAGCTATGAGTTCAGGTTTAGAACTAAATTCTTCAAAAAAGAAGATCTTGATCTTATCAATCGTTGAGGTTGCAGTGATCCTGATCTTGGATATCATATTGATATCCAAACTTGCCGGTGTGCAGGATGCAGGCGGTGTAAAGGGAATGGCAGTCGTATTTACCATATTGTCGCTGATTGTGGTAGGAGTGGTTGCATTTTTAATGATACGGGAAGGTGAAGAGGTTAATAAGGAATCTACAGTTAAGAGTGATAAGTATAAGAAGCTGTTCCTGAACCTTCCGATCGGCTTCGCTCAGGCAGAGATCGTAACACCACCCGGAACGAATGTACCGGAGTTCAAGATCGCGGATGCGAATGAGCGGTTCTGTGAATATCTGGGACTGGAGCCAGGTGCTTATCAGGACAAGCTGCTCAGCAACTGTAAGCAGGATGTATTACAGAGTGTGAATGCATGGTTCCGTGCATATGATAATTCCGGAACCAAAGAAGGGGATCTGATGGCGGTTGAGATCACCATGGAGAACCTTGATAAGGTATTTAATACCGTTATGTATAAATCAGAAGCGAATTACATTAATATGGTTCTGATCGACATTACGGAACAGAAAGAGACTGAGATGAGCCTGAGCAAGGCAAAGGATGAGGCGAATATCGCCTATAAGACACAGGCTGAGTTCCTGGCAAATATGTCTCATGAGATCCGGACACCAATCAATGGTATTCTGGGTATGTTACAGCTGACGCTGGCAGAGGATGATCTGCAGGCAGACTACCGGGATAATCTGGTAACAGCCAAGAACTGTGCAGATACCCTGCTCCGTCTGATCAATGATATTCTGGATATCAGTAAGCTGGAGGCCGGTAAGTATAACTTAAGATATGAAGTATTTGATGTGAAGTCGGCGATCGAGGAAACCGTGGCAGCACAGGTTCCGCTGGCAAACAATAAAGACCTGACTCTGGACTGCAGCTTCAGCGGCAATATTCCGGAAATGGTTAAGGGTGATGGCGAGCGGATCAAGCAGGTATTGAACTGCCTGTTATCAAATGCGATCAAGTTCACCTCCGAGGGTGGTGTCCGTGTTAAGGTAGCGACCATGGATGGTGATGAGCCGGATAAGACAACCTTAAGAATCGCGGTTGTAGACTCCGGTATCGGTATTTCAGATGCGAACAAGAGTAAGCTGTTTATCCGGTTCAGTCAGGTAGACAGTTCCGATACCAGAAAATACGGCGGTACCGGTCTGGGACTGGTTATCACGAAGCAGATCGTAGAGCTGATGGGTGGTAACATTACCGTTCAGAGTAAGGAAGATATCGGTAGTACATTTATTGTAGAGATTCCTCTTAAGATTGTAAAAGCTTCTGAGCAGAAGCCGGAGAAGAAGGAAGATTCCGCAGTTATCTCGATCAAGGGTCATAAGCGTGCTAGAATCCTTGTAGCAGAGGATGAGCCGGTCAATCAGCAGGTTATCGGTAAGCTGCTCGGTATGGCAGGATATTCTTATGATATTGCCGAGAATGGCGAGAAGGCCGTTGAACTGTTTAAGCAGAAGTCTTATGACGCAGCATTGTTTGATGTGCAGATGCCGATCATGGATGGTCTGGCTGCCACACAGAAGATTCGTGAGATCGAGGAAGAAAAGGGCATGAAGCGTCTGCCGATCATTGCGGTAACAGCCAGAGCGATGTTCGGAGATAAGGAGCGGATCCTGGAAGCGAAGCTGGATGATTACATAGCGAAGCCATATAATTTAAATGATGTGGTTGAGACGCTGAATCGTTATGTATCGCAGAAGGATGACGCAGAGTAAGCCGATCATTATAGTAAGATTATAGATAGTAAAGAAGTCAGAAGGAGTGCCGGTTAACCAGTGAGGTCATACCGGCACTCCTTTTTGATTATATTGTACAGATCGGATATTAAACTTCATTCTGCAGAGTGGTCGGAAGATTGGTAAGGTTCTTCTGCTTGGCAAGTCGGAGGAGAAATCTATAACGCACCTGTACGGCATTCAATTCATAGATATAGCAGTCAATCAGGTCGGGGTCTGTGATGTTCTCCAGATTGGATAAGGCAATGGCATGTGCCTGTCTGGTTGTTTCAATCTCATGCAGCAGAGTCTGACGTTCTCTCTCTGCCTGTAGCTTCTGTAATTTCTTTTTGGTCATTGATCGTTCCACCACCTTTATTGCTTCTGTATTATTAGTATAGGCGGGAATCAGCCAATTTATTCCATTTATATGAAAAGGTAAAGATAAAATTCCATAGGATGATTTCGGACACACATTAAATGTGTAAAAAAATAAGAAAAATATTTCAAATAACTATTTACAAATGTAAAAAAATATTATATACTACAAGGGAAGTAAGGAATAAGAAGGAGGGATGAAAGCGTATATTATAATTATATGTATTTTGATTCTGGCAGTGATTTTTGATCTTCGTACATACCGCATTCCGAATCTGTTAATGTTGATCGGTATTCTGGTCAGTGCAGGTGGAACCTTTTGTGAGAAAGGCAGTGGTGGGTTGCCGGAGATTCTGGCAGGAATCGTGATTCCTATAGCACTTCTGCTTTTATTGCACCGGTTCCGTATGCTGGGAGCAGGAGATATTAAGCTATTTACTGTCATAGGAGGCGCAGCAGGTGTTGAGATCCTGCATATCATGCTCTACTCCTTTCTGGCCGGCGGCGTGCTGGCTGTGATTCATATGTTATATCACCGTAGTCTGGTGAATCGTTTACAAGTATTCTGGAAGTATGTTCAGACCTGTTTGATCACAGGACACATTACCCCATACGACAGCGGATTTGATCGGGGCGACACCCGGAACACAGTACATTTCTCCATAGCAATTTTGATAGGATATGGAATCTGGATAATCAGGAGGTGGCTGGATTTTTGAAATGTTATAAGGTGGCAATCTGTGATACCGAGCCAACCTTTGCAATTGCACTCATGAACTATATCAACCGCAATGCAGGAATTCCGATTCTGGCGATGGCCTTTACCGGAGTGGGACAGCTGCAGGAGTATCTGGTGCAGCATGAAACAGATATGATCGTGATAGATGAGACCCTGTTCGCGCAGGAGACCGTAGGTGGATCATCGATAAGACAATGGTCGGAGAAACTGACCTCTGTATCAATGCTGATACTGGTAAAGACCGGTGAGCAGCTGACCCTGACAGAGGATATAACCGGTATCTCGAAATATTCACCGGCATCGGTTCTGGTAAAGAAGATGCTGGAGATTCTTGGAAGAGAACGGGCATTTATCGGAAACGGCCAGGAAGGACTGGCCGTAGGTATTTATTCGCCGATTGGAAGAAGTGGGAAGAGCCGGCTGGCGCATGCATTGTGCAGATTCTGGGCAGGACAGACCGAAGGACAGCATGAATCCGATATGTTTACACCGGGTAGAAGTTTATATCTGGGCATGGAAGAATATGGTTCCAAAGGTGTTGCGATGGAGACGGTTCTTTATTATTTAAAACAACGTTCCGAAAATCTGTCGATGCAGATAAAGGCACTGGCACAGGGACAGACCGGAGTAGATATGATTCCCAGTGCAGGCAGTTATCAGGAACTACGGGAACTGGATGCGGGAGATATGGAATGGCTGATACGGACAATCTGCAGGGAAGGATATTATGGACATGTAATTGCAGATATAGGAACCGGAAGTCTGGCTGACTTGAGGAGCTTACTGGCATTTGATGTTATTTATCTTCCATGCCTGCAGGACCGGGAGGCACTGTTACGGTTAGAGAGATTTTGTGATTGCATGAGACGAATGGATATGTGGGAAGAACTTGCTCAGAAATGTTATCCGGTAGATGTAGAAGCTGTTTTGAGCAGGGAGAGTGGAATCCGGGAGCTGGAGACGGCTCGTGAATCCGATAGTCTACAGACTCTGTGGGACAGGTTTCAAGAGCAGGAGAAAGGAGAAAAACAATAAAATGCCGGAAGGAATAGAACAATTAAGCCATGAGATAGAAGAAACGGTACGTGCCGAACTGGATCTGCGGGCAGCTGTCAGTGATCTTCAGATCGAACAGGCGATTGACCGGAAGATATTACGAAAGACAGAGGAACGATACATTCCATTAAAAGAAAAGATAGAACTAAAGGAACGGATATTCAGTTCTATTCGCGGACTGGACTGCCTGGCGGCACTCATGAACAGGACAGATATTACAGAAATCATGATTAATGACTATCATAAGATTTTTGTAGAACGGAATGGTCAGATAGAAAGATGGGACGGCGGGTTTACATCAGAAGAGAAGTATATGGATGTGATTCAGCAGGTGGCAGCGCAGTGTAATCGCATTGTGAATGAAAGTTCTCCGATTGTAGACGCCAGACTTTCCGATGGGTCCAGAGTGAATGTTGTTCTGCCGCCGGTTGCATTGGATGGAGCGGTAATGACGATCCGGCGGTTTCCGGAACGGAATTTTAACGCCGGAGATCTGGTAGAACGGGGAATGCTGTCAGAGGAACTGGTCAGCTTGCTGCGGATTCTGGTGAAAAGTCGTTATAACATTCTGATATCCGGCGGTACCGGTTCCGGTAAAACGACCTTTCTGAATGTGATGGCAGATTTTATTCCGAAGACAGAACGGATTATTACGATTGAGGATTCTGCAGAGCTTAAGCTGCAATCTATTGAGAATCTGGTACGGCTGGAAGTCCGTAATGCGAATGTAGAAGGGAAGAATGCAGTACACATGAAAGATCTGATCCGGAGTTCTCTTCGGATGCGGCCAACCAGAATCATTGTCGGAGAAGTTCGTGGGGAAGAAGCGCTGGATATGCTGCAGGCAATGAATACAGGGCATGATGGATCTTTATCAACCGGTCATGCGAATTCTGCAAGAGATATGTTATATCGGTTGGAAACGATGGTATTAATGGGAATAGAGATGCCTTTGGCTGCCATTCGACAACAGATAGCATCTGCAATTGACATAATAGTACATATTGGAAGGCTGGCAGATGGAAGGCGGAAAGTCCTTGAAATCACAGAAGTGCAGGGAATGCAGGAAGGTGAAATACAGTTACATACATTATGTAAATATCAGAACAAAATACTGGAAAAGGAGAAAACAGATGAGAACTGGGAATTTAAAGAAGCCATTAGCCATATGGAAAAGCTGGAGACAGCCGGGTGCCTGGATGAATATCAGACATTATATAGGGCCGGAATATCTGGCAGTTCTGGCCATAGGGATTCTGGGATGTCTGATTCTGGGATGGTTGTTCTATGATTCCCTGGGAATAGGACTGCTTATGACCCCATGTAACATATGGGTTCTCAGAATATATGAGAAGAAGAAGCAGGAATACCGGATGCGGATTTTATTGGATGAATTTAAGGAGCTGCTACAGATTTTAACAGCGAATCTGAAAGCAGGATATTCGTTGGAGCATGCATGGATAACTGCGGAAAAAGATTTTCGGGAACTGCATACAGGAGATAGCCGGATGGGAATGGAAGCACAGAAGATCGTTCAAAAGGTTGCTCTGAATATTCCGATTGAACAGGCAGTGTATGAGTTTGGTGAAGAAATCGGACAGGAAGATATTCTGAGCTTTGCGGAGGTGTTGCGTACGGCAAAGAGAAGTGGTGGGAATCTGGTACATATTATAGAAAATACGACCACTATCATAGCAGAAAAAATAGAAATCGGGCAGGAAATCCGGATCATGTTGTCAGGAAAGCGGCTGGAGCAAAGGATTATGTGCGGAATGCCAATCTTTATGCTGCTGTATCTCCGGATGGGAAATCCCGGCTATCTGGATGTGCTTTACCATAATGTGACAGGTGGCATGATCATGAGCGGTTGTATGCTGGGGACGGTTATGGCATCTTATTGGGGAAGTCGGATTATAAGAATTGAGGTGTAACTGTTTGAGCAAAAGATTTATAACCGGAGCGGCAGAGAAGCTCTATCAATGGCTTCGTGAGAAGCGATTACTTCGGGAAGCACCGGTACAGAAGGACCTGATACAGCTTTACGGCGGCAATCGTCTCGGGACAGAGTACTTACTTCAAAAGTATTATACAGAGTTAATACAAAAAACGATGCTGGCCGCACTTTTGGTCGGAATACTCATCATAGCAATAGCGGTAGAGTCTGCACTGCGGCAGACAGATGAAATCAGGTTGGAGCGGACGTCATATGGCGAGGAGGCTACAGAGTATTCCTTACAGGTGAGCGACGGACAAGATCCCGGGCTGGAAATACAGATAGAAGTGCCGGCGGTGGAGTACACAGAGCCGGAGTTAAAAGAACAATTTCAGAATGGGTTTCAATACCTGGAGGCGCAGATGCTGGGCGACAATATAACTTCGGATATGGTAAAGCAGAATCTGAATCTGGAAAAAACGATTCCGGAAAGCGGTATCCGGGTTCAATGGAGCAGTGATGACTATGAACTGTTAGAAGACAATGGAACGGTCCATAATCAGACATTAAAGGAACCTGCAGAGGTTTGCCTAAGACTGGAATTATCCTATGCGGACGAAGTGCAGCAGAGGGAGTACCGGCTGGTGATTTATCCGGGAGAGTTGACAGAACAGGAACTAATGAAACAGAAGGTATCGGAGGCTATTTCCCAAGCGGCAGAAGAACAGCGGTATGAGAGGGAGGTGATCCTTCCCGGGGAGATTGCCGGATACCGGCTACAGATGCCATCGGATACGGGCAGGATCATAGCAGTTATATTGATAGGCGGAATCGTTATAATGCTGATGCTCTGGATGCGGAAAAGAGAAAATCTGCATCGTGAGGTAAAAAAGCATAAACAACAGCTGCTTCTCTCTTATCCGGGTTTTGTTAACCAGCTTCAATTATATCTGGGAGCGGGAGCAACGGTTCAGGGAGCATTGGAACGAGTTATGCAGCTATATGAAACGAGGCATCAAACAACACAGGTGCTTTATCGGGAACTGGAAATCATGCGCAATGAGATCGGGGCCGGAATCACGCAGGAAGAAGCGTATGTCAGGTTAGGAAGAAGGACCGGATTGGCACCATATATGAGACTGATGTCATTATTAGGCCGACAGATCCGTACAGGCGGACATGAGATTCGGATACAGCTGGAGGAAGAGGCACAATCAGCATTCATATATCGGAAAGAACAGGCCAAGAAAGCCGGTGAGGAAGCGGGAACCAAGTTATTGCTGCCGATGATCCTTCTCATGGTGATTTCAATGGCTGTAATCTTAATTCCGGCATGGAAAGATTTTGCATTGTAACTTTATAACAAATATATTTGTGAAATATGATGAAAGGGGAATAGGAATATGGATGAAATAAAAGATTTTCTGGTTGGAGAACATGCAGAGGATGGCATGGGTGTAGTTGAGGTATTATTGATCATTGTTGTGCTGGTCGGTATCGTTATTATTTTTCAGAAACAGATTACGCAGCTGGTAAATAAAATCTGGAAAGCAATTAACCGGGATGCATCAAAGGTATATAAGTAAAGCAGGAGGCCGGGACTATGAAAGGAATGCGGAATAAAGGACAGATCACAGTATTTGTCTGTCTGATGGTATGTGTATTTTTAATGCTGGTTCTTACTGTTTTGCAGGGGATAAGGATCAGAGAAGGAGAAGCCAAATGCAGTCAGTCAGTTTCGGCCGCCTGTAAAAGTATAAAAGGTGATTATCAGCCGGACTTGTTCCGGCGATATCACATCCTTGCGTTGGATAAGACATATTATGGCAAAGGAGAGGGTTTTTTAGAGCAGAGAATGGAAGAGTTTCTGGAATATAACCTGATGCCGCAGAAAACACCATACCATTTTCAGGTGCAGGAAGTGATGTTGACAAAGAGTCAATCATTAACAGAGGATTCTATGGAAGGATTCCGGCAACAGATCCATGAATATATGAAGCTCCGGACTCCACAGCTGGTACTGGAAAGAGTCTTTCAAAAGACAGAACCGGGACAGTCGCTCGACCGGGATACGGTACAGAGAAGGTTAGAAAATCAGGCGGAGCAGACTGTGACAATAGAAAGCGGACAAACCATAAATGTAGAGAAGCAGGAAATGTCAAAGGAATCATTATTGCTTCCGATTGAAGAGACAGGTGTTGGAGAGGAAGTCTTTGATCCAAGGGGAGCAATGAAACTGCTTCTTGGTATGGATATTTTAGATCTGGTCATTCCGGATAAAGTTATGGCGGTTTCTAAAGAAACGGTAGATCTGACGAATCTACCATCGAACGGAAAAGGAATGACTTCAAAAGAATTCTGGACATTTCAGGGGGATATGCTCAGTCTTCCGGATCTGGCAGATGCATTCCGTCAGGAGACATTCTGGAAAGATATCGGAAGGCTTGCACCGGATGGAGAAATTACAGAGGGTATGGAGGACTTTTTGGAGGGGCCGCTTTACGCAATCGATACATTTCAGAATGCAGGCAGCTGGGATGGTGAGAATAACCGGCCATTGGAGTTTGAGGCGGAATATCTGCTTGCAGGTCTGGAATCCGATTATAAAAACTTATCGAAGGTGGCAACGGAATTGGCATGGATCAGATTTATTCCAAATATGTGTTATGCCTGTTCGGATCAGACAATGAAAGAAGAAACTCTGGCACTGGCAACCGTACTGCTTGCTCCGGTTGGACTGGCAGAGCTGGCGGAACCGGTATCTTATGTGATCCTGGGCGGTTGGGCCTATGGAGAGAGCCTGGTGGATGTAAAAGCATTATTACATGGAAAAGCCGTTCCGGTCACAAAAGACCGGACAACATGGAACTTATCGTTGCAGAATCTGTCAGATATAAGCCGGATAGAAGAACCGGGATGCGAGGAGAGTAAGGGAATGACTTATGAGGAATATCTGTTTCTGATGCTTGCACTACAGAATACAGAGCAATTGCACTATCGCATGCTAGATATTATGCAGCTGAATATTCAGGAAGATATTCCGGAATTTAGAATAGAAAATTGCGTGGTTGGATTTGAAGTTCAGGTGACGATTCAGGAAAACGATCGGCAATGGCATTTTCAGAATTCAGAAGGGTATTTGAGTGAGTAGTTTATATTAATATTAAATGGAAAAGAGGTGTTTTGAAATGTATACTGATTCATCCAATCATCACAAGTTGTTGCCAAGGATGCACAGAAAGGCAGCCGGGTCAAGACAGAGGCAGCAGATTCATAAAAATAAGAAAACGTTATCGCTTTGCTACAGGACTCCGTTCGGAAGTAACCGGTATGACCGGGTATTTCTGGAAGATCTGATACTTCTGAATAAAGACCGGATTGTGAAAGCCCCCCCGGTGGATCAGTATACAGTTCAAAGCACCTCTGAGGAAAGAAAAGAAACCCGTTGGAAAAACGGTGGATCCGCATCGCTGGAGGCTACAATGATCCTGCCTTTGCTTCTGTTCGCATTCTGGATGTTTTATTCCATGGGACAGATTTTTATAATGGAGAATCAGATCTATCAGGCAGTCAACAACACGGCTGACAGTATGGCAGAGATTGCCTATCTGAAACAGGAGCTTGAAGAAGGAGACAGGGAAGAAACAGGTGAAAGCAGTATCCTGGATCTGGGGGCGGCATTCATACAGTTCCGGACATTTCTCGGTGAGAATGAGAGGGTGGACCGGTATGTGGTCGGTGGGAAGAACGGCATCTTGCTGGAAGGAAATCCTGTTATAGATCAGGAAGGATTTGTCTGTCTCAATGTGAAATATCTGGTACATATACAAGCTCCATTTCTTCGGGGTATTTGGATTCCGGTCCGGGCCGGAATCCGGCAGAAAGCATATCTTGGATATCTGGAGACCGAAGGAGCGGAAGGACAGGAATATGTGTATGTAGCGGAACATAGTACGGTATATCATTTAAGCAGAAGCTGCAGTCATTTGAAATTAACGATATATACAGTGACGGCATCGGATCTGAAGAGAAATTATCCGGGGTTAAGGAGCTGTGAGTATTGCGGAGAGCAGGAGACAGAAATCTATTATATAACACCGACCGGAGACTGTTATCATACAACGAGGGAGTGCAGCGGGCTCAAGCGAACGGTGCGGCGGGTGTTAAAAAGTGAAGTTCCGGGATATGCACCGTGTTCCCGGTGTGGATCATAATGGGTATAGAATGAAGAAGCAGAGATGGAGAAGCGGATATGAGAAAAGGATGTAGAGAACGGAATGCGGGAAGTGCAGTCATAGAGGTAACTTTAATTATGAGCATGGTTTTGCTGGTGATTATGCTGCTCCTGACAATGCTGCTCGGAGAGTGGAAACAGGCAGAGGCACATGCAGACATGATGCTTTGCATAGGAGAAAATCAGAGACAACCGGATGACCGGATAGAAACAGAAACACATGGAGAACGTATCATATACTCTCAGAACGTAACTATAAGGCTGGCACAGGGATATGCTATTGAAAAAACAGAATATCAGATAGAGAGAAAAAGAGAAACGGAACAGAAATTAAGGAGGTGGCAGCTGCTTGGAAACATATTATCAGACTGAGGGATTTCGACAATATATGGTTCTGAAAGGAAGCGGTGATAGTATTGATGACTTTCAACTAAATATGCTGATGCGATATGCAGGAAGAGGGTTGTTGCCATTGGAAATCCAGGGATGTGATGGACGGTTTCAGATTGCGTACGACACGAAGGGCGCACTGCCGTTGGCTCAGATAAGTGAAAAACAGGAGCTTGATATCCGGATACTGCAAAAACTGTTCATGGATTTATGGAATTGTTGGAAAGAGATGGAGGAGTATCTGCTTCCACCGGAGGGCATTCGGATGGCGCCGGAGCTGATTTATTATTTTGCCGGACAGCAGGAATTCCGGTTTTGTTTTCAGTTGGAGAATCCGGGAGATTTCCGAGAGTCATTCGTCCGGCTGGTAGAGTTTTGCATGAAGCATACCGGGCATCAGGATTCAGCGGCTGTTATGTATATTTATAATTTGTACCGGTTGCTGCAGGAGGAGACCGTGGGAACGGAGGAAATCCGGAAGTTTCTGGAAGATATGGAAACGCAGATAACGGTATCTGATCATATGGAAAACGATAGGACAAGGAGTACATATCCGGGAAGAGAACCGGGAAAAGCAGCAGAAGTATCGGGACCGGCAGTGGCAGAGCCGGTGGCGTGGACTGAAAAAAACGGAAAGCCGGATCGGAGAGAAGGTCGAGGAGAAAGACAAGAAGGAGAACGGCAAGAAGGAAAACGGCAAGAAGGAAAACGAGGGAAAAACCGAGAAGAAAAGCAGGAAGAGCTGCGGGATGAAAAACAAATATGGATTTATAGGATCCTGACAGGTATTTCTCTGGCGGCTGTTATAGTGTTTGCCTTGCGATACTGGGTATTTTTAGGATACGACCGGGATTGTAAATTTATGATTTTCAGTATGATCGTGTTTGCATTCCTGCTTTATAGTACGTTGAAACTTAGCCGGAAAAGGCGTAAGAAGAATATAAGTGTTTCGGAGAAAACAGGTGAAGAAGACTTAAAAAAACAGATAACGGAACAGGTAGAAGTGAATCCGGGGGAAACCTGTGTGATCGAAAAAAACCAAGGAGGAGAGACCGGCCTGATACAGTCGGCAGAGCAGGAGATCTGGAAATTGAAAGGAGTAGAAACACAGGATATTTTACTGAATGTTCTGCCGGGAATTATCGGACGATCCGATCGTGCAGAGTATCCGTTATATGAAACAGGAATCAGCCGGAGACATGCGCGGGTATTTCAGAATACAGGGAAGCTGTGCATTGAGGATCTGGCATCTACCAATGGAACATACTATAATGGCAGGCGGATTTCTGTGGGAGAACAGGTTTTTTTGGAAGAGGGGAGCCGGTTAGTGCTTGGAGCGACATATTACGTTGTGGAAAAGGTGAAAAAATATTGGGAAAATGATGTCTGAAAATTAAGAAAACAATCCGGCGGGGCAGTTGCTTTTATGCCCCCTTTCCGCTATAATAAGATGGAGTGTTTGTGTATTGAAATATGACTGATTCATATAGGAAAAGAAGTACAAAGGAGCGGTTCCGGTGAAGATAAACATCTATTATGGCGGTCGTGGACTGATTGAAGATCCCACGTTATATGTCATTGGGAAAATAACAGAAGTATTAGAAGAGCTTCGTGTAGATGTGAGAAGATATAATCTGTACGAGGATAAGAATGCAATAGCTACGCTTCCGGCTACGTTAAAGGACGCAGACGGGGTGGTTCTGGCCGTTTCACTTGAGTGGTTTGGAATTGGTGGATATATGCAGCAGTTTTTGGATATGTGCTGGTTATATGGTGATAAAGCAAAGATTGCTTCTCTGTACATGCTCCCGGTTGTTATGTCAACAACCTACGGAGAAAGGGATGCGGAAGCCATGATTGTAAAGGCATGGGAAACACTTGGCGGAACAACATTAAAAGGGCTGACTGCCTATGTAGAGAACCATACAGAGTTTGAAACTTCTGCAACTTATCGGACATTGATTGAAAAACAGGCAGAGAACCTATACCGGGCAATTCATCAGAAGATGCCGGTATTTCCGAACAGTAATGTGGCAGTCAGAGAGAATGTGTCACGGACCAAAACGATAGATCTGACCCCACAGGAAAGTGAGCAGTTATCGAAATTTGTATCGGACGATGCTTATGTAAAACAACAGAAGAAGGATATTGAGGAATTATCCGCAATGTTCAAATCCATGCTGGGAGATGAGCCGGAGGAGAAGGAAGGCGAGTTTATCCGGGAATTCCGGACAAATTATTATCCACAGTCTGATTTTTCGGCGAAATATATCATTATCATACCGGATCGGGAGTCCACTTTGTCCATAGAAGTGAATCCGGACGGTGTGAAGTGCTGGTATAGCGATGATACAGAAGCGGATGTAGTGATGCGGGCTGAGACAAAGGTATTAAAAACGATCCTACATGGAAAGAATACATTTCAAAGGGCGTTCATGTCCGGTGAGATAACCGCAAAAGGTAACTTTAAGACATTGCGCATGCTGGATCAGATATTCCAATTCCGCTATTAGCAGCTGACAGATAGGATGTGAATAAGATGTCATATAAAGCGTTATATCGTAAGTGGAGACCGGATACTTTTGAGGAAGTAAAAGGTCAGGAGCATATTGTAACGACATTGCGGAATCAGATCACACATGACCGGATCGGTCATGCATATCTGTTTTGCGGAACAAGAGGTACCGGTAAAACAACGGTAGCGAAGTTATTTGCAAAGGCAGTGAACTGTGAACATCCGGTGGATGGAAGTCCGTGTGGAGAATGTGCGAGCTGTAGATCAATTGCAGAAGGCACATCCATGAATGTGATCGAGATTGATGCGGCATCGAACAATGGTGTTGATAATATCCGGGAGATTCGGGATGAGGTTCAATACTCTCCGACAGAAGGAAAGTATAAAGTATATATTATAGATGAGGTGCATATGCTCTCAATCGGAGCGTTTAATGCACTGTTAAAGACGCTGGAGGAGCCACCGTCTTACGTAATCTTCATTCTGGCAACAACAGAATCACATAAGGTTCCGATTACGATTTTATCACGATGTCAGAAATATGATTTCCGGCGGATCACAGTTCAGACGATTTCTGACCGGCTGATGGACCTGATGGATCGGGAAGGCGTATCGGTTGAGAAAAAGGCGATTGATTATATTGCCAAGGCTGCAGATGGTTCCATGCGAGATGCTTTGAGTCTGCTGGATCAGTGCATAGCCTTTTATCTGGGCGAGACCCTGACCTATGAGAAGTGTCTGGATGTACTGGGAGCGGTTGATACAGAGGTGTTCATCCGGTTGCTAAGTACCGTGGAAGAAAAGAATGTAGACGGAGCGATCGCATTGATTGATGAGATTATCTGGCAAGGGCGGGAACTTGGACAGTTTATCCTAGATTTCACATGGTTCATGCGGAATCTGTTACTGTTAAAGAGCTCTGCAAATGCGAGAGATATGCTGGATCTGTCTAAGGAGAATCTGGATGCCATGGAGCAGATGGCGGCGAAGGTATCGTTGGATGAGTTGATGCGGTATATCCGTATTTTTTCGGAACTTTCTAATAATATTAAATATGCAAGTCAAAAACGGGTAATACTGGAATTAGCAGTTATTAAGCTATGTGTGCCGGAGATGGAGCAGAATTACGATTCTATTATCCAGCGTATGGATGATTTAACCAAACGGCTGGAATCGATAGAGAAGAATCCCCCGAAGCAGGCAGTGGGGAATGTAGTACCGACAGTAGCGGTAGAATCAAATGGATCAAAAGAACCATCCGAGGCGGAGCTGGTTAAAACACTTCCGGAAGCAACCCTTCAGGAGCTGAAAAACATAGCAGCACATCTGCCGGTGGTTTATGAAAAGCTGGAGCCGGCATTACGGACATTATTACAGATGTCGGATGTGCGGGTGGATAAAGAGCATATGTCAATTGTAATTCTGTTGGATGAGACCAATCAGGGACTTCTGGCAGAAGGTGGAGAAGATCAGGAAGCAATCCGGGAGGCCTTTGTGCAGGCTTCTGAACGGAATCTGATGGTGGAATTCCGAAAGAAGTACCGGAATAATGCGGGGCAGCAGGATCTGATCCGATTGAATATTTTTGAAGAAATGAATATTCCGGTGGAATATGATGATAAATAGGAGGATGTAAAAATGGCAAAACGTGGTGGTGGATATCCTGGAGGAATGATGCCGGGAAATATGAACAATCTGATGAAGCAGGCACAGAAGATGCAGAAGCAGATGGAAGAGGCGACAAAGGAGCTGGAAGAGAAGACCTATGAGGCAACTGCCGGCGGCGGAGTCGTAAAGGTAGTTGTAAATGGAAAGAAAGAAGTTCAGTCAATTGAACTGGATGAAGAAGTTGTCGATAAGGATGATATTGAAATGTTGCAGGATCTGATCATTGCAGCGGTCAATGAGGCACTCCGGACACAGGAAGAAGATTCCAACAAAGAAATGTCCAAGATCACAGGTAATATGGGTGGACTGGGAGGCTTTCCGTTCTAGTCATGAATTATTATGGTAACGAGATTAATAATTTAATAGAACAATTATCTCATTTGCCGGGGATCGGTGGTAAGTCGGCACAACGGCTGGCATTTCATATCATCGATATGCCGATGGAACAGGTGGATCAGCTGGCGAATACCATTCAGACAGCAAGAAAGAATGTAAAATATTGCAAGACCTGTTATACACTGACGGATAAAGAAATCTGTCCGATCTGTGCATCCCCGAACCGGGATCATAGTACTATCATGGTAGTAGAAGATACCAGAGATCTGGCGGCGTATGAACGTACAGGTCGTTATAATGGCATTTATCATGTCCTTCACGGAGCCTTAGATCCGGCAATGGGTAAAGGACCAGAGGATATTAAGTTAAAGGAATTATTGGTCCGTCTGCAGAATGAAGATGTAGAAGAACTGATCATAGCAACCAATTCAGATGTTCCGGGTGAAGCAACAGCAATGTATATCAGTAAGCTGGTAAAGCCGTCCGGCATAAAAGTCAGCAGGATCGCCAGTGGTGTACCGATTGGCGGAGAGCTGGAATGTATTGATGAAGTAACTCTGTTCCGTGCATTAGAAGGCAGAGTCTATTTATAAAACATAAGAAAGAGAAGGTGGTTCGTATGAAGAGAATAGGAATGTTGACCAGTGGTGGAGATTGTCAGGCATTGAACGCAACCATGCGGGGAGTTGTTAAGGGATTATACGGCTCTTTTAAGGATGTGGAGATATACGGATTTCTGGAAGGCTATAAGGGTTTAATGTATGGAAATTATAAGCTGTTAAAGGCTGAAGATTTCTCAGGGATTCTGACACAGGGCGGCACGATCCTGGGAACCTCAAGACAACCATTTAAGTTAATGCGCCAGCCGGATGCCAATGGTATGGACAAGGTAAAAGCTATGAAGGATACCTATAAAAAGCTGAAGCTGGATTGTCTGGTCGTTCTGGGTGGAAACGGTTCACAGAAGACAGCGAATCTGTTAAGTGAAGAAGGCTTAAACGTAATCGGTCTTCCGAAAACCATTGATAATGATTTATGGGGAACAGATATGACGTTTGGGTTCCAGAGTGCGGTAGATATTGCTACAGATGCGATTGATTGTATTCATACGACGGCTGCTTCTCATGGCAGGGTATTTATCGTAGAGATCATGGGACATAAAGTAGGATGGATCACATTATATGCAGGTATTGCAGGTGGTGCGGATATTATCCTGATTCCGGAGATTCCATATGATATTAAGAATGTCTGCAAGGCATTGGACAGACGTGCACAGCAGGGCAAACGGTTCTCAATCCTGGCAGTTGCAGAGGGTGCTATTTCAAAGGAAGTTGCTTCTCTGCCAAAGAAGGAACGGAAAGCAATCCTGGAGAATCCGAAGTATCCGTCTGTAGCATATGAGATCGCAGAACAGATCAAGTCTTATGGTGGTCAGGAGGTTCGGGTAACTGTTCCGGGACATACACAGAGAGGCGGAAGCCCATGTCCGTATGATCGTGTTTTATCAAGCCGTTTCGGCGCAAAGGCAGCAGAGCTGATCAAAGAGGGCAAATATGGAGAGCTTGTTGTACTGAAGAATGATGAGGTAACTTCTATTCCGTTATCCGAGTCAGCAGGAAAGTTAAAATATGTTTCACCGGATGACAGCATTGTGCAGAATGCAAGAATGCTGGGTATTTCTTTCGGTGACGAATAAGATAAAATAGCAACAAATCACCCTCCATGCATACAATATTCTGTAAGAGATGATTCGGGAATCAGTGTGCAGGAGGGTAAATATGAGTAGTTTTCAGGAGTATTTACAGCAGGCATCCCAGAAGCTGTGGCCGGATAATTTTAATCCGGATCAATTAGAAATGTCTGAGGAGGATACCTACCGGGATTATGAGCGAATGAAGCGTATGTATCCGAGAGAAGCCAGGTTTATAGCGGCTATGGTGGAGGATTTGTGTGATCGGTTGGAGTATGAAGGCAGTCCGATGTTTGATGAACAGCCGGATGCGGTCAGCATCTATCGGATGGCAGAAGAAGTCTGGATTCGTATGAAGGGACGGGATGCAGGGAATCCGGGACCGGATGATCCGGTAATACAACTGTCCCTGATTTTAATATGCAATGAATTTCATATGCGTCGATGTCGATATCGACAGAGAAGACGTCTTTTTTAGGATATATTCGGGAGCAACAGAATGATAAAGGATATTATTGTAAAAATAATTGTAGCTGTGCTGGTATTTCTGGCTACAGTGTTTTTAGTAAATAAATGGGATAATACAGGAATGGATGAGGTGTCGGCAGAAATGGCTCAGCCTACACTTCCTTTGGTTTATATGGAAACAGGCAATGATGAAGTGAATTGTCTGCATGGATACACCTCCTCCATTGATGCGTCGCTGTTTCATGATTCGATCACGCCGATTGGGACAGATCAGACAGTCAACTTTCAGATAGAGACGGTTAAAAGTGAAATTGATACAGTCGGCTATGAGGTGAGAACGGTAGATGGCAGTTCACTCATTGAAAACGGTGAAGTAGATGAGATTCAGGAAGCGAATGGAGCAAAACAGGTAAAGACAACATTGCGTATGAATCTTCAGGAAGCACAGGAGTATACATTTATTGTGTGCATTACAATGAAAGATGGACGGGAAGTCCGGTATTATACAAGATTGATTCCATCGGATCGACTGCATACAGGTCAATTTTTACAGTTTGTAAATGAGTTCCACGAGGCAACATTTAATAAAGAAAACAAGGCTGCAATTACAAAATATATCGAGCCGAATGATAGCGGAGAGAATGAAAACTTATCTCATATAGATATTCATTCCAATTATGAGTCTTTCACATGGGCGAATCTGTCCATGATGCGGATTTCCAGAATGACACCGACGATTAAGGAATTAGATGAGACGAATGCAACCATTGCACTTAATTATGTAGCCATCTCAGGTGAAGTGGATAATGCACAGTATTATAATGTGACAGAGGTATATCGGCTGAAATATGTAGATAGTACGACTATTTATCTGATGGATTTCGACCGCAATGTGGAAACGATATTTGACCGGTTTGATGTAAATACATTGAAAAACTGGTTTTTCCTCGGAATATCAGACGAGGATAATTTCCAATATAGAGTCAGTGATGAAAATGAAAAGGTAGCATTTGTAAAAGAAGGGCAGTTATGGTATTACGACTATGGTGCTACAACGATCACAAAGGTATTTGCATTCTGGCAGGACACACCTACGGATATCCGGTCGGCATACGATCAGCATGGTATTAATATTGTTAAGCTGGATGATAATGGAAATATGGTATTTACGGTATATGGGTATATGAACCGAGGAGACCATGAAGGTGAGAATGGCATAGCTGTGTATCGGTTCCTGGCAAGTACCAGCCGGTTAGAAGAGGTTTTATTCATTTCCTGTGATGAACCATATGAGATTCTGAAAGAGGATGCGTCCAGATTAACTTATTTGAATGAGAAAAACGAGTTCTTCTATATGCTGGGTGATAATGTGATGAAGATTGACCTGGCAACCGGTGAGTCCAGTTATGTGATCCAGGGAATTCCAAAGGAGTACCTGGCGGTATCCGGCAGTGAATGTCTGCTGGCATATCCGAATGCATCGGTGGACAGAGATAGTACACAGGTTACGATCATGAATCTTGAGACCTATGAAGAGCATACCGTAGATGCGGGAAGCGGACAGCGGATCAAGGCAATAGGATTCATTGAAGATGATCTGGCATATGGACTGGCAAATGAATCGGAAGTGGTATTGAATACCGATGGAAGTACGATATTCCCAATGCATACATTAAAAATAGCGACACTGGAAAATCAGGTGGTCAAGGAATATAGTAAGTCCGGAATCTATGTAATGGAGGCTTATACAGGAAAACAGGTCATTCATATGACCAGAGCGACAAAGTCCGGTGATAACTATGTTGAAGCACCGGAAGACTTCATTACCTTTAAGGAAGCAGATGGAGATGGTGTTCAGGTCAGCTACCAGTATACGTATGATGCATATAATCAGTTATACATGATTTTTCCGAATTATATGTATGTAACATCCGTACCGGAACTGATCATGACCAAAGAAGTGCTGAATGATGATAACAAGAGTATTGCGGTAGATAGTGGAGAGAAATCGGAACGGTACTACGTATATGCACAGGGAACGATGCAACGGTCTTATTCCACACCACGTGGGGCTATCCTTGCCGCATATGAGGAAAGCGGACTGGCGCTGGACAGCCAGGGAAACTGTATCTGGAGGATCAGTGGGCTGTTGGATTATGCAGAGGTAACAGAAGGCTTGCAGGAAACGACATGTGCGTCCCCGGCAGAGTCTTTACAGGAATGTATTAAAATGATACTACAGTATGAGAAAGCGGAATTGCCGGAATCCATGGACATGAGTGGAAATGCGAATGATATCCTACAGCGGTATCTGGATAAAGCGGGTGTGAATCTGGTGGGCTGCGATGTGGATAATGCATTATTCTACCTGTGTCAGGGAGCACCGGTAGTGGCCAAGCTGGATGCAGATACTTATGTATTGATCATCAGTTATAATGAGACAACCATCCGGTATTACAATCCGGTAACCGGCGAGGAAGTACGGGAACTGCGGTATGAGCTTGAGAAGACGTTTGCAGAACAGGGCAATCAGTTCTTTACGTATGTTCATTAGACAGTTGTATGATTTGTATAAATATATTTGAAAGAGGAACTTACAGATGGCGGAGATAGAGGAACAGCAGTTGCGAAAACGGTTTGCAGAGCTGGCGGAGCAGAGTTATCAGAACAGTGCATATTATTTTACAGACTTTTTATCAGCAACAGATGCTGCACTTGTATATTCGGTAGCGGAGGAATCGGAGTTTACCTTATGGGGCGGAGCCGATGGCTGTGAGCGGCAGATGATCCGCTTCGGTAGTCCGGAGGATTTTGGATATGAGGTTGCATTTCCTATTCAGATTCTAAAGGTGGAGCCGTTGCTTCGAAAATTTGCAGAAGAGCTGACGCACAGAGACTTTCTGGGTGCGATCATGAATCTCGGGATTGAGCGGGATACGATCGGTGACATTGTAGTAAAGGATAAGGTCGGATATGTATTTGTAGTAGAGCGGATTGGAGATTATATTCGCGAGAACTTAAGCCAGATCCGTCATACCCATGTAAAATGCCAGGTTCTGGATACGATGCCGGAGGATGTGAAGCCGCAGCTGGAGCCGGTGGAGCTGATTGTGTCCTCCATACGACTGGACTCGATCGTGGCTAAGCTGTATCATTTGTCCAGAAACCAGTCCTTGGATCTGTTCCGTAAGAAACTGATTCTGGTCAACGGAAGAATTATGGAGAATAACAGTGGCAGTCCTAAGGATGGGGACGTGATCGCAGTCCGCGGATATGGGAAATTCATATTCCGAAACATTCAATACGATACCAGAAAAGGAAAGCAGGCAATTCTGGTCGATCAATACGTATGACACGAATCAGGATTAGAAGGAAGAGAATATATATGGCAGATAGATGTGATAGTTGCATGAATTTTGAATATGATGATGAGTATGAGTGCTATACCTGCATTATGGAGTTGGACGAGGATGAGATGAGCCGGTTCTTAAGCGGTAATTATAAGGAGTGTCCGTATTATCAGCTGGGCGATGAATATAGAATTGTAAGACATCAGATGTGATCCGGGCATAGCAGTGAAACAGGCTGCATATATTAGTTACAACAAAATGACAGGTCAGACAGACATGGGTACAAACAGGCGAGTAATTGCGAGGATTCTTTTATCTATACTTCTGGTATCGAATATCTTTTTGTTAAATGGCTGTAATTCAAAAACAGAAACAGAAAATCTGGACTTTACGGTATGTGAGGAAGGCCGGTTGCCGGCCGAACTGGTGAAAATCATTGGAGAGAAAAAGGCGGAACCATTTAAGCTGACGTTTACGACAAGAGAGTACATGTACATTGTTGTGGGATATGGCGCTCAGCCGAGAGGCGGCTGTTCCGTGACGGTAGAAGCCCTGTATAAGACAGATGAAGCCGTCTATATTGACACGAACCTGATAGGCACGGAGGACAGTGAGATCAAGATCGATGGGATGTCCTATCCGTATGTGGCAGTGAAATGTGAGAATCAGGATCTGCCGGTGGTCTACCGGTAAGAATCAAAAAACAGGAATATTTCTATCATCTTCTCATAGAATAGTATCAGTGAACATGGGAGGGAAGATCGATGCAGTTAATCAAAAAAGAAATACGTACCAATAATCATAAAGCAGAGAAACAGGTGCAGTTAACCATTGATGAGGATTTCAATGTGCCTGATACGAAACAGGATATAGACAAGATCATTACCAGCCGGGGGCAGGTCGTGATCGATGATACGGAGCCGATGGTGGATCGTCTGCGTGTGCGAGGACATGTGAGCTATCGGATTCTGTACTCCGTGGCCAAGGTAGAAGGAGAACTGGATGCTATGGAGGGAAGTGTTCCGTTTGAAGAGATGATCAATGTGGATGACCTGCTTCCATCCTATGATACCGGTGTCAGTTGTGAGATTGAAGATCTGAACATCACTATGATTCATTCCCGGAAGGTTGAGGTAAAGGGCCTGATCCAGATGAAGATTGACGTAACGGAACAGGATGTGCTGGAGGGCGCAGAAGGGATTGAGAACGGAGACGGCATTCAATGCCTGTATAAGAAGGTGCCGTACACACGGACGGTTGCGGATCAGAGAGATGTGTTCCGGGTACGGGAGATGGTGCCGATTCCGCAGAATAAGCCCAATATCCGCCGGATGATCTGGTATTGTGCGACTTTAAATGACGTGGAAACCAAGCCGTTAGATAATAAGATTGATATCCGGGGAGAGCTGGAGGTTTTCTTAATCTACCGGGCGGAGGAGCAGATGCCGATCCAGTATCTGAATCTGGATATTCCGTTTAGCGGTGAAGTGGAATGTATGGGATCCATGGAGGGAATGACGGCGGATATAGGAGTGAACCTTGGTGAAACGCAGTTGAATGTGGAACCGGATGAGGATGGTGAGGAGCGGATCCTGAATCTGGAGGCGAATCTGGAGCTGGCAATCCGTATTTATCAGGAAGAAGAGCTGGATCTTCTGGGGGATATGTTTTCCACATCGGCATGCATTCAGGTAGAAACCGAGCAGTTCGATTATGAGTCGCTCCTGACCAGAAACAATGCAAAGACCAGGATCGTGGAGCGGATCAAACGCAAAGAAAATCAGGCCGGAATCCTGCAGGTATGCTATGTGGAGGGTACGGTAAAGGTAGATGATATCCGCACAACGGAGGAAGGTGTCGTTGTGGATGGCGCAGTGGAAGTGCGGTTGTTATACATAGCGGAGGATGATACCAGGCCAATGAATTCCATGACCGGATATCTGCCGTTCACCTATCTGGTGGAGGCGAAGAATCTGTCGCCGGATACAATTTTCCATATTACGCCGACACTGGAGCAGATCAGCAGCATCATGCTGGGCAGTGATGAGGTGGAGATCAAGGCAGTTGTGAATTTAAGTATTATTGCTTTTGCCCGGAGGCAGTGTCCGGTTATTGTGGATATGAGTGTAGCGGAAATCGATTATGAGAAAATGAATCAATTAGCCGGCATTATCGGATATATGGTGCAGGAAGGGGATACATTATGGACCATTGCAAAACGTTATTTTACGTCCATTGACAGTATCCGTAAGGTAAATCAGCTCGAGCGGGATGAGTTATCACCGGGCCAGAAGCTGGTAATCGTGAAGGGTTAATGGGATAAATAATCAGGAAGAATCGGAAACGGGGAAAACACGCAGAAACAGAAGGAATCCTGCGGCGAAAGCCGGTGGCGGACGGTTGCAGGATTCCGGGAATTGTACTATACTTAGTGCGAGTTAAACTTGATCTAAGATACCGAGACAGGAGGAATTATAATGGAACGACCAAATGCATGGAAAACATACACGAAAAATCAGTTAGAAGAATTGGAAACGCTGAACGATCAGTATCGGGCATTCTTAAATGTCGGAAAGACCGAGCGCGAATGCGTGAAGGAGATCGTGAAGCAGGCGGAAGCAGCCGGTTACGTGAACTTTGAGAAAGTACTTGCCGACAAGCAAACGGTGAAAGCAGGGGACAAGCTCTATGCAGTATGCATGAAGAAGACCATTGCCTTATTCAACATTGGAACAAAGCCTATGGAAGAGGGAATGAATATTCTGGGCGCTCATATTGATTCCCCACGATTGGATGTAAAGCAGAACCCACTGTATGAAAATGATGATATGGCGTATCTGGATACCCACTATTATGGCGGTATCAAGAAGTATCAATGGGTAACACTGCCACTGGCCATCCATGGCGTTGTAGTGAAAAAGGACGGTTCCGTTGTTGATGTAGTGATTGGTGAGAAGGAAGAGGATCCTGTATTCTGCATCACGGATCTGCTGATCCACCTGGCTGGTGAACAGCAGGAGAAGAAGGCAAATAAAGTAATTGAAGGAGAGAATCTGGATATTCTGTTTGGCAGCATTCCTTTGAAAGATGAGGAAAAGGAAGGTGTCAAGAAGGGTGTGCTGAATCTCCTGAAAGAGCAGTATGATATGGAGGAAGAGGATTTCCTGTCAGCAGAGCTGGAGGTGGTTCCTGCCGGAAAGGCAAGAGAGGCCGGAATCGACCGGAGCATGATCATGGCATATGGTCAGGACGACCGGGTATGTGCGTATACCTCTATGGCAGCGATGCTGGAAGTAGAAAATGTAGAAAAGACAACCTGTTGTCTGCTGACCGATAAGGAAGAGATTGGCAGTGTCGGAGCAACCGGTATGCAGTCCAAGTTCTTTGAGAATACAGTGGCAGAGCTGTTAGGAGCAATGGGAGATTATTCAGAGCTGATACTGCGCAGATGCCTGAAGAATTCCCGGATGCTGTCTTCGGATGTCAGTGCAGCTTATGATCCGCTGTACGCAGCAGCCTATGAGAAGAAAAATGCTGCATATTTTGGCCGGGGCATGGTATTTAATAAGTTTACCGGTGCGAGGGGTAAGTCAGGCTCAAACGATGCCAATGCAGAGTATATAGGCGCATTGAGAAAGATTCTGGACGATGCACAGGTAGCCTATCAGACAGCAGAGCTTGGTAAAGTAGATGTCGGTGGCGGCGGAACAATTGCATACATCTTGTCCTTATATGGTATGGAAGTGATTGATAGCGGTGTGGCAGTGCTGAATATGCACGCTCCGTGGGAAGTGACCAGCAAGGCGGATGTATATGAAACAAAGAAAGGATATATAGCATTCCTTCAGAACGCATAAGGAATTAGTCAGCCATCAGCAGTGGTAACCGGTATTCATACAGTTCACTGTTGATGGCTTCTATATTATAATTCCGGTTATTTACATAAGTGGCAATGATCAGATCCCGGGGATCCTTCAGATAAAGCTCACGGCACTGATCGTAAACAACTACATGATCTCAGACCTGTTTGCGTCTGAGGTGGCAGCCGGCAAGAAAGCCAATGATACCATGTATATGATGTCGTCCGATCTGAAGGCGGCAGGTATTTCCAATATCGGACAGATAGAGATTTATTTCCATGTGTATGATTCGGATACATATGATGCGTTATTTGATTCGGATGTGGTTACTATCCAAACATCGAAATACAATGAGATGGATCTGCAGGCAGACGAGGAAGAGAGTGGATATGAGCTGTGGAATCAGGACGGTGTACGCATCATCGGTAAATATGTAGATGAAAACAGCTTCTGGGGAACCGGTGTCCTGTTATACATTGAGAATACCTCCGGAAGAAATATCGGAATTAACTGTGATGATATGTCCATCAACGGATTTATGGTAGACCCGGTGTTCTCTGCAACGGTATATAACGAGAAAAAATCTTTTGATGACATTACGATTTTCTCATCCGACCTGGAGGAGAATGGCATCGATAAGGTCAATGATATTGAGCTGAGCTTCCATATCTATGATGCTGATAGCTGGTCAACTATCTGCGACACCGGTGCCATTACATTCTCTGTGGATCAGGCGGCGGAGTAAATATATTATTGATTTTTTTATTATAATTGCATATAATATAAATGAGCAAAGGTACTTGCTCGATTTAAGTGCGTTGCTACTTTAAGTGCAAACCTTTAATTTAAGTGCTTCACTACTTTGAATGTGAACCTTTAATTTTTAAGTGCTTCGCAGCTTGAAATGCGAGTCGTTAATTTTCAGGGAGATAGGTTTTTATCTCCCTGTTTTGCTTATTATGGAGGATAAAGTATGGATTTTTATCGCATCAATGAGGAATATAATCGATATCTTCAGAGTTACGAAAAGGAAAACAGAGGGGTTACCAAGGTGCCGAATATTAGATATGCAGATCGAAATAAATTTGCTTTTGGTGCGGTTATGCAGGTTAATGGGATGAATTATTATGTATCTGTATCCTCTTTTGATAAGAAGCAGGAAGCTAACATTTTAATTCGTATACCCGGAGATAAAAAAGAAATAAAAGGTTCTTTAAGATTTAATTATATGATTCCGGTTCCCGAGGAATGTATAGAAAGGCTTATTATTAAAGATATAGAAGATGAGAAATATCGATCGTTACTAAACAAGGAGTATCAGTTTTGTATAGATAATGCCGAACGGATTCAGAAAAAGGCAAATAAGATATATGAAATGGTTATAACAAATCGAAAACAGGCACTGACTGATAACAGCTGTGCATTTGATATTTTGGAGGAAGGGTGTAGAGAATATATTAAAAATATTTTAGGAAGAAAATCGTAATAGATTTATTTTATTTGATTTAAACCTTAAAAACACCGGACCTAAACTATCAGGTTCGGTGTTTTTCATACTCTTGTCTTACAACAATAGAAATTCTATCTACTCATATCGTTCATCAATAACACGTTTTGACTTCTTTTCGCTTCGTGGCAGAACGCCCAGCTCAACGACCTTGACTAACGGTGTGAAGCCAATCTTGCTCTTAACAGTGGCAGCAATGTGGTCACTTAACTCCAGGAAGTCGACACTGCCGTTGGTCTCTACATAGATACGCAGAGTATCCTTGCCATCCAGATGGGAAATACGGATCTGGTACTCACTGGATACCTCTGGGAACTGACGCAGAATCTCTTCAATCTGGCTAGGGAATACATTGACACCCTTGATCTTCATCATATCATCGGTACGGCCCATAATGACATCCAGACGAGGGAAGTGACTGCCGCAAGGACATTCGCCGGGAATGATCCGGGACAGGTCATGTGTACGGTAACGGATCAGAGGTGCACCCTCCTTTACCAGCGTGGTGATAACGATTTCACCCATCTCGCCGTCCGGCACCGGAGCACCTGTTTCAGGATCAATGATCTCAATGTAAACGTAATCATCCCAATAGTGCATGCCGCAGTCGTGCTGGCAGCTGATGCCGATGCCGGGACCGTAGATCTCGGTCAGACCATAAATATCATATAATTCAATGCCAAGCTCGGAAGATATTCTCTGACGCATCTTGGCACCCCAGCGTTCCGAACCGATGACACCCTTCTTCAGATGGATCTTGTCCTTGATGCCACGCTTCTCGATTTCCTCTGCCAGTAACAATGCATAAGAAGAAGTAGAGCATAGAACAGAGCTCTTCATATCCATCATCATCTGCAGCTGTTTATCGGTATTGCCGGGACCCATTGGGATAACCATGGCACCGAGTTTTTCGGCACCGTTCTGGAATCCGATACCTGCAGTCCAGAGACCGTAGCCCGGAGTTACCTGAATACGATCCAGATTGGTAATGCCCGCCATCTCATAGCAACGCTTGAACATGATTGCCCAGTCGTCAACATCCTTGGCGGTATAAGGAATAATGATTGGGAGACCGGTGGTACCGGAGGAAGAATGGATCCGGACGATTTTCTCTTCCGGAGCGGTCATTAATCCGAGCGGATACGCTTCCCGTAAATCCTTTTTCTCAGAGAATGGGAGCTGCTCAAAATCTTCAGCAGAAGAAATCTTTGAAATGCCTGCTTCATGCAGCTTCTTTCCGTAGAAGCTGTCAGCAGAGATCAGAGCTTCAATCTGCTTATTAACATGTGCGATTTGTGTTTCTGTAATCTTCATAATGCGTCCTTTCTGTTATGTTTTCTATAATAAATGTATTTCTAAAGCAATATAACTTGTTGCAATAATATTATCTGCAGCAATAGCATTGTCAGTTGCAATAACGCTTACCGGCTATAATCGAGTGCCCGGAAGTTTAACTCATGGAATCGTTCCGGCAAGGTACGCCGGATGGCATCCTTGATATCCTCTTCGGTAAGGCCGATCTCGCCGGTACGGATAGCGGCACCGAGCAGAACCATATTTAATACCTTGGCAGAGCCAATCGCCCGGCAGGCAGCATCGCCGTCAACCAGAGTCAGGTTCGGCACCTGGACCTTCAGGTATTCGATCATTTCCTCACTATGGTAGGAGGCACCCTGCAATGTGGCAGTTACCGGCTGGATGGCACGGATGCTGACAACTACGTGACCACCCTTGCGTAAGAATGGAAGCATACGAACAGTTTCTCCCGGTTCGAAGCCGAGGATCATGTCTGCCGTTCCGCTTTGGATCATTGGAGAATAGAGATTGTCCCCTAAGCGCAGATGGCTGAAAACACTTCCGCCACGCTGTGCCATACCAATCGTTTCCGCACTCATAACCGGAATGTTTTTCGCCATGGCGGCTGAGGCAATCAGCTTGGAAGCAAGGACGGTTCCCTGACCGCCGACTCCGCACAACAGAATATTCTTATTCATGATCGTCACCTCCTGTAATCGCATGTACCGGACATACCTGGCTGCATAATGTACAGCCGGTGCAGAGAGAGGAATCGATCTGTACCTGACCGTCATGGATCACAATGGCAGGACAGCCTAATTCCCGGATACATTTCTTGCAGTTGATACAGGTATCTGTTTCAACGTGTAGCGGTTTATCCGGCTTTGTGATCGCGATGCAAGGGGACTTGAAGATGATCGCCTTGACACCCGGCTCTGCAGCAACCCGTTTCACGCAGTCAACGGAAGCCTCCAGATCCAGAGGATTGATGGTTTCCACGGTGATCAGGCCGATTCCGCGCAGAACGGCTTCAATGCTGACCTTGGCAACGATTTCACCCATCATGGTGTGACCGGTGCCGGGATGCGGCTGGTGTCCGGTCATGGCAGTTGTGGAATTGTCCAGCACGATCAGAACCATATTTGCCTGATTATAAACGGCATTTACAACGCCGGTGATTGCGGATGCGAAGAATGTGGAATCTCCGACAAAGGCGAAACAGGTGGTGTCCGGCTCTATCCGACCGACACCCTGTGCAATATTTAATCCGGCACCCATGCACAGACAGGTATCAACCATATCTAACGGCATGGCATTGCCGAGTGTGTAGCAGCCGATATCACCGCAGAAAATAGTCTTTTTGCCCTGCATAGCTTTCTTTACGGCATAGAAGGAAGCACGATGAGGACAGCCACTGCATAAAACAGGCGGGCGGACCGGAAGCTCCGGTGGAGTCGGAAGAGTCTCTGTTTCCGGAAGCGGAAGCTCCAGGAAGCGGTAGAGACAGGCACTTACACTGTCACGGGTGTTTTCACCTGCATTTGCTACATGATGTGTCAGCTTGCCGAGGATCTTCACAGGCAGCTGATACTTTCCGCAGATGTAAGTAAGCTCACGTTCGATAACCGGATCCAGTTCTTCGATACACAGAACCTCATCCAGCCCCTCCAGAAACCGGACAGCCAGCTGCTCCGGAAACGGATGCGGAGTGGCGACCTTCAGAGTCCGGTACATACCGATCGTCTGCATGGTTTCCATGGTATATGTAAAGCTGATGCCGCCGGTTGCGATTCCTCTGCGGACATCGGCATGCTCCGGTGCGGCAGGCAGGATCTGATTTCTGGAATAAGAAGAGAAATCTTCTGCCAGAGTCACATTCCGGGCCTCGATCTTCTGATGGTTGGCATAGGATAGACGTGGAAAAATGACCCAGCGCTTAGAGTCCTTGATAAAACCATCCGGTGTATGGATCTGATATTCGGATTCATCCTTTACGATAATGGAAGCGTAGCCGTGGCAGACACGCGTAGTCGGCCGGAGAAAGACCGGTGTTCCGTATTTCTCGGAATACTCATAAGCCTCCTGTACCATTTCATAGGCTTCCTGTGCGGATGACGGATCAAAGCACGGGAGCTTGGAAAAGGCGGCAAAATGCCGGGTGTCCTGCTCGGTCTGAGAGGAGATCGGACCCGGATCATCTGCGACCAGAATGATCATACCGCCCTTGATACCGACATATTCAAGACTCATTAAAGGATCGGAAGCGACATTTAATCCGACCTGTTTCATAGTAACCATAGTTCTGGCACCACTGTAGGAGGCTCCGGCAGCCAGCTCAAGAGCGGCTTTCTCATTAACCGACCATTCTACATATGTGTGCTCCGGGCGATGCTTGGCAATGGTTTCCAATACTTCTGTGGATGGTGTACCCGGATATCCGGCTACCAGATTGACTCCGGAAGCAATGGCGCCCATAGCAATGGCAGCATTTCCCATTAAAAATTCGTTGTGCATAACTTCACCTCTGGAATTGAAAAATTAAAACATACTGATAAAATTATACCATCATATGAAAGATGAATCAACTGAGTCCGTTGCCCTGTTTCCGGTATTGGGACGGAGAACAGCCCTTCAGTTTGTGAAAGAGCCGGCTGAAATACAACGGATTATCGTAGCCGACGATTTCCGCAATTTCATTTATGGAATAATTCGTAGTCTCCAGCAGGATCTGCGCATTGGTGATACGAAGCGAGGTGAGGAATTGCAGTGGTGTGGAGCCGAAATGTGTCCGGAAGCTACGGATAAACCAGCTGATGCTCATTCCTCTGGAGGCGGCATAGGCTTCAATACTGATCGACCGGTGATAATTCTCATTAAAGTAAGAAGCAGCCAGCTCCATTTCGCGTTCCAGGTACTCGTTTTTCTGTATCCGTTCTCTGGTAATTTCCCGGTGCATGGTGATCAGCAGCTGGGTAAACAGCAGAGAGAGCAGCTCCTTATAATCCGGCTGACAGCGTTGCAACTCCAGAATGATCTGCTTGAAAATACGTTCATATTCGAGTGAAGTGCCGACCCGGAAGATATGCTGATCATCCCGGAAACCGTATCGGCGCAGGATGTTCTTCACATCATAGCCGGTGAAGTGGATCCAGTAGACCTCCGGCTTATCTGCACCATAATATTCATATTTCTGCAGCTCCTTCGGACGAAACAGGACGATGTTTCCGGCAGTGACAATAGTCTCATTCTCTACCGTATCGAAATGAAAATGACCGACACCGGAGGTGATATAGATGATCTGATAGTCCAGGCGGCCTTTTGGACGGTAGGTGGGCAGCTTAGGCTGGGTGTCCAGCCGGTAATTGCCACAGCTGCGGATGCTTAAGGGCTGGCTTTTATCTTTGACATTCGTGAGTGCATCGTGAATATAACCTGTGTTCATGTACATGACAGAACCCTCCTTATAAAGAAAGTATATATAAATGAAGTGTATCATTTTGTGCATATTTTGTCTATGAATATTCATGGATTTAAAAGTAGAAAAACGCTATGATAAATATACAAACAAACGAAATCGACCGATAGAAAACAAAATTACAAATAAAGCAAAAAAGACATAAAGAGGAGGAATTATTATGATCGTGCCACATTACTATGAAGATCTTCATATCCTGCATGAAAATACCATGCCGGCCAGAGCCTATTATGTGCCGGCGTCCGACCGGATGGACGATCTGGTGGAGCATAGGGAGCAGTCGGACCGGCTGCAGCTGTTAAACGGTAACTGGAGATTCCGGTATTTTAAGAGCATTTATGATGTAAATGAAGAATTTTACAACATGGAATATGATTGCTCCGGATTTGATGAGATTGCGGTGCCGGGTACCTGGCAGATGGCAGGCTATGATACTCATCAGTATACGAATATCCGATATCCGTTTCCATTTGATCCTCCGCATGTACCGCAGGATGTGCCGTGTGGGGCATATGTGCACACGTTTGATTATCAGCAGGAGGAGAAGGCACCGAAAGTATTTCTGAATTTTGAAGGAGTGGACAGCTGCTTCTATGTGTGGCTGAACGGTGTGTATGTAGGATACAGTCAGGTAGCACATGGAATGAGTGAGTTCGATGTGACGGCACAGATCAGGGAGGGTCGGAATACCCTTGCCGTCCTGAATCTGAAGTGGTGCGATGGCTCTTACCTGGAAGATCAGGATAAGTTCCGGATGAGCGGTATTTTTCGCGATGTTTATCTGCTGAAACGCCCGGCGCAGGCAATCCGCGATTACCATATCACTACAGAGATTATCGGAGGCACAGAGAAAACGGCAATCGTTCGATTGGAGCTGATGATGGCTCAGGCTATGGCAGAACCACAGGTAGAGATTCGAATCGAGAATGCAGCCGGCAGAGTGGCAGCAGAGGGGCGGTCGGATACACATGGAGTTGCGGAACTGAAGATAACGAATCCGCAGCTCTGGAATACAGAGAACCCATATCTGTATACCGTAATTCTCCGGACAGAGGCAGAGACAATCACAGAACGGCTGGCATTACGGACGATCGAGATCCGGGACGGTGTGATCTATCTGAACGGACAGAAGATAAAATTCCGGGGCGTGAACCGGCATGATTCGGATCCGTATACCGGACCGGTCACGAATGTGGAACAGATCCGGACGGATTTAAGACTGATGAAGCAGCATAATCTGAATGCGATCCGCTCCAGTCATTATCCGAATGCACCGTACTTTTATCAGATGTGCGAGAAATACGGATTTCTGGTAATTAACGAGGCTGATATTGAGGCACACGGACCATTTATGCTGTATCGGCAGGAGGATACGGAACAGAATCGGTTTCAGCGCTGGAATGAAGCGATCGCAGATAATCCGGCATGGGAGGCTACGATCCTTGACCGGGTACAGCAGATGGTAGAAAGAGATAAGAACCGGTTCTGTATTGTAATCTGGTCCATGGGCAATGAGAGCGCATACGGTTGCAATTTTGAGAAGGCTCTGGCATGGACAAAGGTATTCGATCCTTACCGGATCACACAGTATGAGAGTGCGAGATATCGTAATGATAAGAAGACTTATAGCTATGAGAATCTGGATTTATACAGCCGGATGTACCCGGCATTATCGGAGATCCGGGAGTATCTGGACCGGGGTGAAAGGAAGCCGTTTCTGCTGGTGGAGTACTGCCACAGCATGGGGAACGGACCGGGGGATCTGGAGGACTATTTCCGGATGATTCAGTCAGATGACCGGATGTGCGGTGGTTTCGTGTGGGAATGGTGTGACCATGCGATCGCTGAAGGATACAGTGAGAATGGAAAGGTCCGCTATCTCTATGGCGGAGATCATGGTGAGAGCATCCATGACGGAAACTTCTGCGTGGACGGTCTGGTATATCCGGATCGGCGGCCGCATACCGGACTGTTGGAATACAAGAATGTCTATCGTCCGGCAAGAGTTGTCACATATGAGCAGGAGAGCGGCAGGCTGGTACTGCACAACTATATGGATTTCGATAACCTGGAGGATTATGCAGAGATAGCGTATGAGGTGACACTGGACGGAGTCGTGATCCGGTCAGGAAAGCTGGAAACTATATCCGTGGCACCGCACCGGGACGGACAGACGCAGTTAAGGCCGGAGGTGCCGCAGGCAGGGCAGGTGTATCTGAGGCTGATCTATCGGTTAAAGAAGCGGATTCCATTGATGGAGCAGGGGCAGATTCTGGGCTTTGATGAAATCCGGTTACAGAATGCGGATGACAGGAATCAGAGAGCGGAGAGACGAATAGCAGAACTGGATCAGAAAGTATCGGAGATAAATGTTCGGGAGACCGACCGTACCGTTGTGCTGGAATCAGATGCTTTCACATATGAAATCGATAAGCGGACCGGTATGTTTACGCAGCTGCAGGTGGGCGGCAGAGATTGTCTGACACATCCGATGGAACTTAATATCTGGCGGGCACCGACAGACAATGACATGTACAGAAAGGAAATCTGGAGAAAGGCACATTATCATGAGGCGGCAGTCCGGGCATATCAGACGGAGATCCGACAGGAGGAAGGAAGTGTCCTTGTTCATAGTACGGCGGCCATAGCAGCACCGACGGTACAGCGGATCATGGATGTGGAGATTATATGGGAAATTACGCCGGATGGAAAGATCCATGCTCACATTATCGGGAATAAGAATCCGGAATTTCCGGAGCTGCCACGGTTCGGTGTGCGGATGTTCCTGAATAAGTATGCGGACCGGGTGACTTACTATGGCATGGGGCCACAGGAGAGCTATTGTGATAAACATCAGGGTGCCGGTCATGGCTGGTACCGGGCAAGTGTAGAAGAAATGCATGAGGATTATATCCGGCCGCAGGAAAATGGCAGTCATTATGACTGTGATTATGTGGAGGTTGCAGACGGACAGACCGGACTGGCAGCGACCGGCAGGGCATTTTCTGTAAATGTTTCACCATATACACAGGAGGAGCTGGAGCGGACAGTCCATAACTATGAGCTGACAGAGGCAGACAGTACCATACTCTGTCTGGACTATGCATTAAACGGAATCGGTTCAAACAGCTGCGGTCCGGAGGTGGCAGAGCCATACCGGTTGGATGGAGAGAATATTGATTTCCGGTTTATATTGGTTCCGTTTAATCGGGAAAGGAGATGGAAGGATTGAGAACAGAAGCAGTGATTCAGGCAATTGAGAACGGAGAGTATGATGAGCGGTTCTCAGAGATTTATATGGATGCGACCCGGAGTGTACGGCAGAAAGAACGCTATATCAGAGCGGTAAAGGAGTATATCGGACAGTTTGGGGCCGGTGAGGCAGCGATATTCAGTGCGCCCGGTAGAAGTGAGATCGGAGGAAATCATACCGATCATCAGCATGGGGAGGTTCTGGCGGCATCCATTAATCTGGATGCGATCGCAGTCACAGAAAAGACGGCGGAACCGACCGTAAGACTGGTATCTGATGGATGCGAACCGATCATAATTCCGTTGAATGATCTACAGAAGCGGAACGAAGAGGAAGGAACCACAGAAGCCCTGATCCGGGGTGTGCTGGCCGGTGTGGAAAAGAACGGCTACCGGATCGGCGGATTTCAGGCATTTGTAACCAGTGATGTACTGATCGGAGCCGGCCTGTCATCCTCTGCGGCATTTGAGACATTGATTGGCACGATCGTATCGAATCTGTATAATGAAGGAAAGATTACGGCAATGGAAATTGCACAGATCGGACAGTATGCGGAGAATGTATATTTCGGCAAGCCATGCGGGCTGATGGATCAGATGGCATGCTCTGTCGGGAGTCTGGTACACATCCGGTTCGCGGATCCGGAGCATCCACAGGTAGAACGACTGAATCTGGATCTGGCAGTACAGGGATATAGTCTGTGTATCACGGATACCAGAGGCTCTCACGCAGATCTGACACCGGACTATGCAGCGATTCCGGCAGAGATGAAGCAGGCAGCAGAGTGTCTCGGCAGAGAGGTACTCGGTCAGACGACCAAAGAGGAGGTGCTTGCTCATCTGACGGAGATCCGGCAGAAGGCAGGCGACCGGGCAGCACTTCGTGCCTTGCATTATGTTTGTGAGAATGAACGGGTGCAGCAGGAGACGGAGGCATTAAAGCAGGACCGGTTTGCGGAGTTTCTGCGGCTGGTAAAGGAGTCCGGAGATTCTTCTTATAAATATCTGCAGAATGTATTTACCTGCCATGATGTGACACACCAGAATGTGTCGGTGGCACTGGCAGTTAGTGATATTGTGCTTGGAAGAAAGGGTGCGAGCCGGGTTCATGGCGGTGGATTCGCAGGTACGATTCAGGCATTTGTGCCGACAGATATGGTTACCCGGTATCAGGCAGAGATGGAGCGGGTGTTTGGAACAGGAGCCTGTACGCAGCTGATGATTCGAAAGTACGGAGGCATCCGGGTAGTGTAGATTTGTCTATCACGAATAGACATAGCATCGAATGGATCGGTTCGAAGGCCGGATTAGGATTGGAACGGTATAAAGGAGGAAGGAATATGAGCAGTATTTTAGTATTAGGCGGTGCAGGATATATTGGTTCGCATACGGTATATGAGCTGATTGCGGCAGGAGAACAGGTAGTGGTTGCAGACAATTTGCAGACCGGATTCCGGGCGGCGGTTCATCCGGCGGCAAGATTTTATCAGGGAGATATCCGGGATCGTGCATTTTTGGACTCGATATTTGAGCAGGAGGAGATCGATGGCGTGATTCATTTCGCAGCGAATTCTCAGGTGGGCGAAAGCATGATAAATCCGCTGAAATATTATAACAACAACCTGTGCGGGACAGAGGTGCTTCTGGAAAGCATGGTGGCACACAAGATTGACAAGATCGTCTTTTCTTCGACTGCAGCCACTTATGGAGAGCCGGAACGGATTCCGATTCTGGAAACGGACCGCACTCTGCCGACGAACTGCTACGGAGAGACCAAGCTTTCCATGGAGAAAATGTTCCACTGGACGGCACAGGCACATAATCTGCGGTATGTATCCCTGCGGTATTTCAATGCCTGTGGAGCACATCCGAACGGACAGATCGGTGAAGCACATGGGCCGGAGACACATTTGATTCCGTTAATCCTGCAGGTGCCGAATCATAAGCGGGATTATATATCCATATTTGGTACGGATTATGAGACAAAGGACGGTACCTGCGTCAGAGATTACATCCATGTAAACGACCTGGCACAGGCACATATTCTTGCCATGAAGTATCTGCGCGACGGCAATGAAAGTGATATTTTCAATCTGGGAAACGGTGTCGGATTTACAGTGAAGGAAGTGATCGAGGCAGCGAGAATCGTGACCGGGCATCCGATTCCGGCTAAGGTGGAGCCGAGACGTGCCGGAGATCCTTCGACCCTGATCGCTTCCAGCGAGAAGGCGAAAAAGATTCTCGGCTGGAAGCCGCAGTATGACGATCTGGAGACGATCATTTCAACGGCATGGAACTGGCACAGCAATCATCCGAACGGATATCAGACCATGTAAGGGAGGGATCAGAATGATAAATGTATGGATCAGTGAACTGGTAGCTTATGGCCTGAAAAGCGGGCTGGTGGCACCGGAGGATAAAATATATGTGACGAATTCCATTCTGGAATTACTGGAAATCAATGATTATTCGGAGCCGGAACAACCGGCAGCACCGAGAGCTCTGCATGAGATTCTTGAGGATCTGACCGGCTATGCGAGAGAGCGGGGAATCCTTGAGGATGACACGATCACGGTCAAAGATTTATTCGACACAAAGCTGATGGGAAGACTGACACCGCCACCATCCGTTGTGAGAGGCCGGTTTACGGAGGCCTATGCGGTATCACCGAAAGCGGCAACCGATTACTACTATCGGTTCAGTCAGGCAACGAACTATATCCGGACGGACCGGATTGCAAAGGATGAGAGCTGGGTGACGGATACGGAGTTCGGTCCTATGGATATTACGATCAATCTTTCCAAGCCGGAAAAAGATCCGCGGGATATTGCAAAAGCCGGTGTGGCAAAGAAATCCGGATACCCGAGTTGTCTGTTATGTAAGGAGAACGAGGGTTATGCAGGACATATTACACACCCGGCAAGACAGAATCACAGAATTATTCCGGTTACCTTACAGGGTGAGAGCTATTACCTGCAGTATTCGCCATATGTTTATTACAATGAGCATTGCATTATTTTCAATGACAAGCATATTCCGATGATTATTGATAAGGGAACCTTCGGGAAATTACTGGACTTTGTTCGTCAGTTTCCGCACTACACGGCCGGTTCCAATGCAGATCTGCCGATCGTCGGTGGGTCGATCTTAAGTCATGATCATTTCCAGGGCGGCGGATATACATTTGCAATGGCAAGGGCACCGTATGAGAAAGAATTCTATCTGAAGGATTATCCGGATGTGAAAGCAGGGACGGTGAAATGGCCGATGTCGGTCATCCGGCTGCAGGGCAGCAATGCAGATACCGTCACGGATGCGGCTGCTCATATTCTGGAGGTATGGCGTGGCTACACGGATGCCGATGCATATATTTTCAGTGAGACAGACGGTACTCCGCATAATACGATTACACCGATCGCCCGGATGCGGGGAGAGCTCTATGAGCTGGATCTGGTGCTTCGCAATAATATCACGACAGAGGAATGTCCGATGGGACTGTATCATCCGCATGCACAGTATCATCATATCAAGAAAGAGAACATCGGTCTGATCGAGGTAATGGGCCTGGCGGTTCTTCCGGCCAGACTGCACAGGGAGCTTCAGCTGCTGGAGGATGCAATCCTGCAGGATAAGCCGATCCGGGAGAATCCGGAGATCGAGAAGCATGCTGACTGGGTAGATGAATGGAAAGGTCACTACGAGATTACGGAAGAGAATATCCATTCTATTCTACAGGACGAGGTAGGAAAGGTGTTTGTAAAGGTTCTGGAATGTGCGGGAGTATATAAGCGAACCAAGGAAGGTGATCAGGCATTTGAACGATTCCTTGCATGCCTGTAGGATGAAGTGATATATGGCAAACAAAAACTCCGGAGTGGAATGCCTCATAGAGGAACCCACATCCGGAGTTTCTTTGTTATTTGGTTATTTGACAATGGTCGATGGATGCTTGTCTTATTCTGTCTCGGTGCCTTTGGCCCATTCATCCAGCTTCTTCATGGTAGCGTCATAGGTCTTCTGAGAAATCTCAGGAAGTTCTCCGCCCCACAGTTTCTTAGCCTCATCAAAACCTTTCTTGATCGCACTTCTCATGGACTCGATCTTGCTGCTGTCACCACCGGTTAAAGCTTTCGCAAAATCAACTAATCGATCAGAGGTCTGGTTCACACCCCAGTATCCGTCATCTGCAATATCTGCCTGCGCCTGTGCAGCTGTTTCGGCATCAACGGTAAAGTTGCCGGTACGGATCGCATTCCAGAATGAAGAATCGTTTAAGAGATCCTCATTGGAAGAATTGGCCCAGGCAAAGGTCTGTCCCTGCTTGGTAATGACCTTTTCAACCAGGCTCTTTAAGGAATTCAGTCTGGCCTCCTGATCCGCCTTTAACTGAGCAACAATCGCAGAGCGGTCAGTAGACGTTGTCTTGTCGGAGCCGGTTTCTGTGCTCTTTTCATAAACTGCAGCGGTATCATCCGTCTTAGTTGCAGCGGTGTTGGCAACTGCAGCAGATGTCTTGTCAGTAGCAGCCGGTGTATAAGTAGTATTGGATACACCTTGAATCATAATTATCACCCTCCTTGGTTTGTCTTATCTGCAAAATGCAGTTGTTATGGCATCCTGCCAACTTCATTTTACCTATTTATCGGCAGAAAAGGAAGATAAATTAAGCAAAATGTGGAAAAATCCATGGAAAAGCGGCATTTATGTGGGAATCTATAAAAACTTCATTAAAAAATCACGTTAATTCGTGCAAATTAAATCGCATATGCTATACTCTTGAACAGAAGAAGGCACAATAAGATATAAAAGATTGTGGAGATTGCAGAAAGAAGGGAGGAGGACGGCTTGAAAATCGCAGATAAAATTAAAATGCTTGTGATTCCGCTGGTACTGATTCCGTTTGTGATCATATTGTTTGGCTGTTTTGTATTCGGACGGATATATCTGAAAACGACATATGGAATCGGTGGAAATATGCTGATTGAGTCTTATTCCAATTCGCCGGTTACGGTCAACCGGGTTACAGAAGCCTTGATCGAGGATGTATATAAGAATCCGGATCAGCTTTTAAATAAAGAATATCTGGACGATTTGAACAGTAAGCTGGAGGATGATAATTCTTTTCTGCTGGTAAGGATCGGAGATGAGATCAGCTATCAGGGAGTCGACGACATCTCCGGAATCAAGGACCTGCTTCCGAAATACGGTGACAACAATCAGATTGAAGGTGGTCTGTTTGTAGAGGCGGACAAACCGATGTATCTCAGACAGAAGGATGTGACACTGAGTGACGGACAGACAGGTACCCTGTTTGTTATCACATATCTGGATAGTCTGGAGACCGGTATGCGTAAGATCATGATTCAGCTGATGATTATGGTCACGGCGGTACTGCTTCTGGTTAACGGATTCATTTCCCTTTATATATACTGGATATTCTTAAGGCCGCTCCGGCTGCTGCAGGAAGGAACCGAGCGGATCAAGGAGGGCAATCTGGAAGAGGATGTAGAGATCCTCTCAGATGATGAGATCGGAGAGGTATGTCAGTCCTTTAATGAGATGCGGCTGAAGTTAAAGGAATCTGTGGATGACCGGATGCATTATGAGAAGGAGAACCGGGAGCTGATCAGTAATATTTCTCATGACCTGAAGACTCCGATCACAGCCATCAAGGGCTATGTTGAGGGAATCATGGACGGTGTGGCAGATACACCCGAGAAGATGTCGCGCTATATACGAACGATCTATAATAAAGCAAATGAAATGGATGCTCTGATCAATGAGCTGTCGTTGTATACGAAGATTGATAATAATGCGATTCCGTATAATTTCGTAAAGATTAAGGTATCATCTTATTTTGACGACTGTATCGAGGATGTATCGGTAGACATGGAGGCGGCGGGAGTGACCTTTGAGTATGAGAATTCCTGTGCGGCAGATACCTGTGTAGTTGCCGATCCGGAGCAGATCCGGCGGGTGATCGGTAATATCGTAACCAATGCGGTAAAATATAATTCCAAAGAGGAACGGAGCATTCGGATCGAAGTAAAACCATATGAGGATCAGTACATTTATATCGGAATCCGGGATAACGGCAATGGTATCCCGAAAGCGGATCTGCCGATGATCTTCAAGCGGATGTATCGGACAGATGCTTCCCGCAATTCGTCGACCGGAGGAAGCGGTCTGGGACTGGCGATCGCTAAGCGGATCATTGAAGAGCATGGTGGTAAAATCTGGGCAGAAAGTGAAGAAGGAAAAGGAACGCTGATTGCATTTACCCTGAAGAAATATGAAAAATCAGAAGATAAGGAGGAACTATGAGTAAGGTATTGATTATTGAAGATGAACAGTCGATCGCAGCATTGGAGAAGGATTATCTGGAGCTGTATGATTTTGAGGTATCGATTGAGAATGACGGACAGAAAGGTCTGGATCGGGCATTGCTGGAGAATTATGATATAGTGATCGTAGATCTGATGCTTCCGACCGTAGACGGATTCGAGATTTGTAAGAGGATCCGGGAGGTTAAGGATATTCCGATTCTGGTAGTATCTGCGAAGAAGGAGGATATCGATAAGATCCGTGGATTGGAGCTTGGAGCAGACGATTATATTACAAAGCCATTCAGCCCAAGTGAGCTGGTAGCGCGTGTAAAGGCACATCTGTCGCGGTATGAGCGCTTAAGAGGTAATGGCGGTATGCAGGAAAACGAGTTCATTGAGATCCGTGGGATCAAGATCGATAAAACCGCCAGACGGGTATTCGTCAATGGTGAGGAGAAGATTCTGACAACGAAGGAGTTTGATCTCCTGACCTTCCTGGCAAGTAATCCGAATCACGTATTTACCAAAGAGGAGCTGTTCAAGGAGATCTGGAACATGGACTCCATCGGAGATATTGCAACCGTTACGGTGCATATTAAGAAGATCCGCGAGAAGATAGAGTTAAATACAGCCAAGCCGCAGTATATCGAGACAATCTGGGGCGTTGGCTACAGATTTAAGGTATAAAGATGACAAATTATAAGCTTACACTTGCATATGATGGCAGCCGTTATGACGGCTGGCAGAAACAGGGCAACACAGACCGGACAATCCAGGGACGGCTGGAGACATTGGTGAGCCGGCTGGCAGGAGAGCCGACGGAGGTTCACGGAGCCGGGCGGACAGATGCCGGTGTCCATGCCGAAGGACAGGTTTGCAGCTTTCATTTGCGGAAGGACTGGCAGGAGGATGTGCTAAGGGATACCATCAATGAATACCTCCCGGCAGATATTGCGGTGCTGGAGGTAGAGAAGGTGCCGGAACGGTTTCATGCCAGACTTTGGGCAGTCGGAAAGACTTATTGTTACCGTATCCGCACTAGCAGAGTCAAGGATGTATTTGAACGGAATTATGTATACCGGTATGGAAGGCCGCTGGATATACAGGCAATGCGGGAGGCGGCAGAGTATTTTGTCGGTGAGCATGATTTCAAGAGCTTCTGTTCGAATAAGCGTATGAAAAAGTCTACGGTGCGCAGACTGTACGACATTGAGATCAAGGCGGATACGGATGAAGTCCGGATCTATTTTCATGGGGAAGGCTTTCTCTACAATATGGTACGGATTCTGACCGGGACTCTGCTGGAGGTGGGAGCCGGGATGCGCAGACCGGATAGTATGCCGGAAATCCTGGCGGCCGGAGACCGGCAGGCGGCAGGCGTGACAGCACCGCCACAGGGACTGACATTATGCAGCGTGTATTATGAGAAGGAAGAGATTCCGGGTTATAGGACCGGAGCTGAATGATAAAAGCAGGAGACAGGAGATTATGAAGAAGATACCGGTAATATATGAGGATAATGAGTTGATCGTCTGTGTGAAACCGCAGGGAGTTTCCAGTCAGGCGGATAAGAGTAATGATGAGGATGTGCTGGATTATTTTAAGAGCTATCTGTATGATCGGGATGAGTTGGACGAGGAGCCGTATCTGGCCATCATTCACCGGCTGGATCGACCGGTTGGCGGACTGATGGTACTGGCGAAAACGAAGCAGGCAGCCGCTGATTTAAGCGATCAGGTACAGGATGGTACGATGATCAAATATTATCAGGCAATCCTGACCGGGGAGCTGCCGGAGGAATGCGGCTGTCTGGAAGACTATCTGGTGAAGGATGGAAAGACCAATCTGTCCAAGGTAGTGCCGAAGGGTACCAAGGGAGCGAAAAAGGCGGTTCTGAATTATGAAGTGTTAGATGTGTTTGAAACAGATGAAGGCGTGATCTCGTATGTACTGATCGAACTGCTGACCGGCAGACATCATCAGATCCGGGTGCAGATGGCAAATCAGGGAGCCGGCATCTGGGGCGATACGAAATACAATCCGAAGTTCCGGAAGGTGAAACGCAGATATCAGCAGATCGGACTTTATGCGACGCGTCTGGAATTCGAGCATCCGGTAACCGGTGAGCATCTGGTATTTAAGAACGAACCGGAAGGCGAAGCCTTCGATATTATCGAGATGGAAGATTTTTAAGTATCATTTTAGAATAGAGTCTTTCCCGACAACTCATACTAATCTACAGGACAGTAGAAGGTAGGTTGCACATGAAGGATTTTTTCAATGAGATAAAAGAAAATAAAGAACTGAGAAAAGGAATCCTCCTTGCAGGAATCGGACTGGGAATCTTTCTGGGTTTCCGGTATCTGCTTCCGCCGGTGATTCCTTTTTTGATTGCGTTTATTCTGGCAGGGCTTCTGCGCCCGGCCGTAGATGGACTGATCAGGCTGATCCATTGCTCGGAAATGGCCGCATCCGTTCTGGTTCTCATACTGGTGGCGGGAGCCGGATGGCTGATCACACACTGTCTGGTCAATGGCATCTGGCGGCAGATGGAGAATCTGGTTACCTATCTGCCGTTTTACCGGGAGCAGTTTCTGGCAGGGTTAAATGTCTGCTGTAATTACATTGATACCGGACTTCATTTAGAATCCGGAGCTTCCCTGCTATATGCGACAGAGACCCTGACGGGGATATTTTCGGACTTTCGGACAGCATTACTGCCCAAGGTGACGAATGGAACGGTAAATATCTTAAAACAGGCCGGTTCGGCCATCCTGCTTCTGTTTATTATGGTGTACTCCATGCTATGTATGTTAAAAAATTATCAGCGCCTGTTGAAAGGCAGAGCAGCCGGCAAGTGGCTGCAGAAAATATGGGGAAGGACTGCAAGGCTTCTGCTGCTGTATATCAAGGCGGAAGGAAGTATTGCTTTGATCCAGGCAGGTATCTGCAGCCTCGGTCTTTGGATCCTGGGGAATCCATATTTTCTGTTGTTGGGGGGCTTTATAGCAATCGTAGACGCACTTCCGGTACTGGGGAGCGGAACGATGCTGATTCCGTGGGGGCTCTTGCGGCTGCTGACAGGGGATGTGAAGATGGGTATCGGAGTGTTACTGCTCTATCTGCTATGTACCGTGAACCGTCAGCTGCTGGAACCGCGTCTGATTGGACGCCATCTGGGCATGAGCACACTACTTACATTATTTCTGATGTATGTCGGTTTTAAGCTGTTCGGAATTCTGGGGTTTCTGCTGGGACCGGTCGGATTTATCCTCGGGCGGGAAATCTATCTGACACTGGTGGAGAGTATCACAGAGCACCATGGTGAAGAACCGGGATGAAGACAATAGCAAGATAATAAGAAGAATAGATAGAGATGGACTTGACGAGTAGAAAATGATAGGTATATAATAAGAATCCAAGTTAGTATATTCTAATAAAAGTTAAATGACACTTACAAAAGAAGGGAAAGGGGATGTCATATGTTTTTAGAGATACAGGGATTAAAAAAGCATTTCGGAGAGGGCGATAGCCGGGTAGAAGTATTGCGGGGAATCGACCTGTCGGTAGAACAGGGAGAATTCTGTGTGCTGCTTGGACCCTCCGGTTCCGGAAAATCCACATTGCTGAATATCATTGGTGGAATCGATCAGGCGGATGAAGGGAGTATCACGATTCAGGGAGAGCGGACAGCGGATATGAATGAAAAGAAGCTGACGACCTATCGCCGGAAGCATTTAGGCTACATTTTCCAGATGTATAACCTGATTCCGAATCTGACCGTACGGGAGAATGTGGAGGTTGGAGCGTATTTAAGTGATGCTCCGCTTGATGTAGATGAGATTCTGGAGACGCTGGGGCTGACTGCCCATGCCAATAAACGCCCGAATCAGTTGTCCGGCGGACAACAACAGAGATGTGCGATCGGACGGGCAATTGTAAAGAATCCGGATATATTATTGTGCGACGAGCCGACCGGAGCATTGGATTATGTGACATCTAAGGAAATTCTAAAATTAATCGAAACAGTCAATCAGAAATATGGCAATACAGTCATCATGGTAACTCACAATGACGCAATTAAAAATATGGCAGACCGGGTAGTGAAGCTAAGAGATGGTCAGATCCGGAAGAACTATTTGAACGAAGTGAAGGTAGCAGCAGAGGATCTGGATTGGTAAGGGAGGCAGAAGATGAGAAATCCATTGAGAAAAAGACTTCTGAGAGAAATCACGGGAGATATTGGAAAATATCTGGTTATTTTCATAATGCTGGTTCTGTTTATCGGCTTTGTGTCCGGGTTTATTGTGGCTGACAGCAGTATGCTGAAGGCATATAATGATGGTTTTACCAAATATAACATAGAAGACGGTCATTTCCTGACGGTTACAGAGATGAACCGTGCACAGAAAAAGGCAGTAGAAGCTCTCGGTATCACCGTGTATGACCAGTATTATGTCGAGAAACAGATGGAGAATAATACAAAGTTACGTATTTATGCCGATCGGAAGGAAGTCAATACGCTATGCGTGATGGATGGCGTGATGCCGTCAGCAGAGGATGAGATTGCATTAGACCGGATGTATGCGGAGAACAACGACTTAAAGGTGGGTGATACTGTTTCGGACGGTGGAATCACATGGAAGATTACTGCACTGGTAGCACTTCCGGATTACAGCTGTCTGTTTGAGGATAACAGCGACACGATGTTTGATTCTGTGAAGTTCGGTGTTGCGGTTGTAAGTGACAAGGGCTTTGAGCGGTTTGATACCAATAGTCTGAACTATGACTATGCATGGAAATATCACGAGAAACCGGCCGGTGAGATACAGGAAAAGGAGATGTCGGAGAATCTCTTAAAGGGGCTGGCAGATGAAGTGACACTTTCAGAATATCTGCCGTTATATCAGAATCAGGCTATTCAGTTTACCGGTGATGATATGGGTGGTGATATGGCAATGATCGTAGTTATGCTTTATATGGTCATTGTGATCCTGGCATTTGTTTTCGGCATTACAACGCTGGATACGATCGAGAAGGAGGCCAGTGTCATCGGTACCCTGCGGGCATCCGGCTATACCAGAGGCGAGCTGGTCAGACACTATATGCTGCCGCCGGTTCTGGTAACGGTCATCGGTGCGGTCATCGGTAATATTCTGGGGTATACGGTATTTAAGGATGTCTGTGCAAATATGTACTATGGAAGCTACAGTCTTCCGACCTATATTACAGTCTGGAGTGCGAATGCATTCTGGGAGACCACGGTAGTGCCTATGGTGATCATGTTGGTCGTAAACTACATAATCTTAAGCCGGAAGCTTAAGATGGAGCCGCTCCGGTTTCTGCGGCACGATTTGTCACGGAAGCAGGGGAAGCGAAGTGTTCGTCTGAATAAGCATATTCCGTTTTTCAGCCGATTCCGTCTGCGGATCGTGTTTCAGAATGTGGGTAACTATATTCTGATCCTGATAGGTATCCTGTTTGCCAATGTCCTGCTGATGTTCGGTCTGATGCTTCCAACGGTTCTGAGCCACTATCAGGATACGATCCAGGACAGTATGCTGAGTAATTATCAGTATGTGCTGACCATGCCGACGGCAACGGTAGATGAGGACCGGAAGCTGGAGACCATGATAGCACTTCTGGCATTTCAGAATGCAGTGGATACGGAAAATGAAGATGCGGAAAAATTCAGTGCCTATACTCTGGATGCGCAGGGGAAAGGCAGCAGTATTATAGATGAGATTATGTTTTACGGAATTGAACCGGATAGCCGGTATGTTCATCTGAATCTGGCAGCGGATGATGTTTATGTATCGAAGGCATATGCAGATAAGTATAACATCAAAGTCGGAGATACGATTCAGCTGAAGGAGCATTTTGAGGATAAGGATTATCAGTTCCGGGTGACCGGAGTTTATGATTATGAGGGTGCCCTGTGTGTATTCATGACCAGAGATCATCTGAACGATGTGTTTGATCTCGGTGACGGAATGTTTGGCGGATACTTCTCAGATACGGAGATTACGGATATTGATTCCGAATACATCGGCAGTGTTATTGATCTGGAATCTCTGACCAAGGTCAGCCGGCAGCTTGAGAAATCCATGGGATCGAATATGCAGATGATGTACGGATTTGCAATTCTTCTGTTTATCGTACTGATCTATCTGCTGTCCAAGGTTATTATTGAAAAGAATGCACAGTCCATTTCCATGACGAAGATATTAGGTTACAGTGGTGGCGAAATCAGTCGTCTGTATATCGTCTCTACATCTATTGTGGTAGTGCTTTGTATCCTGATTAGTATTCCGCTCGAGGATAAGCTGATGCAGGTGATCTGGAGTACTTATGTATCAAAGGCAATGAGCGGATGGCTGCCGTACTACCTGGATCCTTCGGTGCCGATTAAGATGTTTGTAATGGGTGTCTTAAGTTATCTGGTGGTGGCAGTACTGGAAATGTACAAGATCAAGAAGGTGCCGATGAGTATGGCATTAAAGAATGTGGAGTAAGGAGGCAGGATATGAAGAAGCTATATATGAAAAAGATCATGACAATTGGAATGGCAGTGCTTCTGGCAGCCGGAATGACTGCCTGTGGCGGAGCGGAAGGAAATGATACATCTGCGGCAACAGATTCGGAGACGTCTTCGGAATTAGAACCGGCAGACGGTGCAGATACTTCGGTTGTGTACGAATACCGGGGAAGCCAGATGGAGCATGACAAGGAAGAATCCGTATATGTGAAGGCAGATGCTTACGGAACTCCGACAGGGATCACGGTGACCACGACCCTGAAAAATCCGGGTGAGAACCAGAAGATCACAGACTTTACGACCCTGACCGACATCAAGAACAAGAATGGCGATGAGGAATATACACTGGATGGTGCGGGAAATCTGGTCTGGGAAAATCACGGAGAGGATATCCGGTATGATGGAACCGCAGATGCAGATAAGGAGCTTCCGGTTACGGTAAAGGTAAGCTACTATCTGGATGATAAAGAGGTGACACCGGAGGAACTGGCGGGAGCCACCGGCAGAGTCCGGATCCGGTTCGATTATACCAATAACACCGGAAGTGAGACAGATGATACAACAGATGAAATCATTCCGTTTGTTGCAGTGTCAGGTCTGATGCTGTCACAGGATGTGGCATCTGACATAACGGTAACGAATTGCAAGATCAAGAGTATGGATGACAATTATCTGATCTTCGGATATGCAGCGCCGGGAGTCAAGGATGCACTGGATCTGGACAGTATCGATTCTTTTAAAGATGATGATAAGGAAGAGGATGCTGACGAAGAGGACGATTCCGATGAGAAGGAAACCTTCCCGGACTATATGGAGGTTAGCTTTGATGCAAAAGACTTTGAACTGGATTTCACGGCTACTATGATCAGTAATGGTCTGTTGACGGACATGGATACAGAGAAGATGTCAGAGAAGGTCGATGATCTGGCAGACGGTTTCAGGGACTTGTATAACGGTACCAGTGAGCTGACGAATGCTCTGCAGCAGTTAAGCACATCCGGAAATGATCTGGTGAGCGGTGCAGAAGGCTTACAGGGCGGACTACAGTCTTTGAATGATGCACTTTCACAGATCCCGGCGGAAATGCTGGCGCAGGATCCGACTCTGGCACAGACTGTGGCAGCGGTTGCAGCACTGGCAGAAGGCAGTAGTCAGCTGACCGATGGTATCCGGGCATATACCGGCGGTGTGACACAGGTGTATAACGGAAGCGTGCAGCTTAAAAACGGCACCTATAAGCTGGTGGAGAGTGCAGATGATCTAAAGACTTTAAGGGATCGGCTCGAGAACCTGAAGAGTGCGGATTCTTCTTATGAGAACTTCGGCGGAATCGAAGAAGGCAAGACCGGCAGTGTATACTTTCTGGTTGAAACAGCAGAGATCAAGTCGGAAGATTAAACAGAATTCTTCACATAGCTGACATACAAAAGCATCATATTTCTTTCGTTTTGTCCCGTACTATTTACATAAATCAGATAGTAAGGTACTATTAAAAAGTATTCAAAGAATACGAATAATGAGAAAGAGGTGTCATGATGATGAAGAAGAAACTAATCGCACTCGTAATGGGTATAATGTTCTGTATCGGATTACTCGGAGGCTGTGGACAGACTGAGGTGAAGCCGGATAATGCCGCAACAAGCAGCAGCGAGGAAGGAAATCAGGATGGAACAGCAGAAGAAAAAGAATTGACAGGCACGATTGATGAGATAAAAGATTTCATGTTTGTCATTACGGATAAAAATGACACACCATATAGTTTCAGCTTTGAAAAAAAGCCGGAAGGTCTGGAGAATGTCAGCAACGGAGATACGGTGACTGTAAAGTATACAGGAACAATCTCAGAGGTGGATCCGTTTGATGGAGAGATACTATCTGTTGAAAAGATGAAATAAAATCAAAAAATACTATTTACAAGAAGTCCATTTAAAGGAGAATCAAGCAGGCACTTATCAGAGAGTGCCTGCTTGATTGAAAGTAAGGGTGAAAGCCCTTGTTATTTATTCTCATTATCTGCATCGATCACAGATTGGATCTGGTTCATCAGAGTATCATAGTTGTCCTGATTATCGATTCCTCCGAGCAAAGGCTCTCCCACAATATTACCGTTTCTGTCGACTAATATAGTTGTAGGAAATGCCATGATATCAGAGGCATATTTACCTGCATCTGAAGCAGAGTCAATGGAAAGATTGCGGTATTCAGCACCCTGCTTTTCAAGAATAGCCGCAGCTTCCTTAATAGCAGCTTCATTTCCGTCGAAGGTTTCTGTGTTGATGCCGATTACTTCGCCCCCCATTGATTTGATCGTATCGTTTAATTCGTTAAGCTTAGATAACTCTGCAACACAAGGCTTGCAGCCGGTAAACCAGAAATTAATAACAGTTACTGCATTTTCGGAGAACAGGCTTTCATCCACAGAATTACCATCAAAATCCTGACCGGAAAAATTCCTGAAAGGAGATGCAGTATCAGAATTGTTTTCCCGGTCGGTATCATTCGATGCCGCATTTTTCGTTTCAATTTCAGCAATCTGTTCCTCGATTTTTCGTATTGCTTCAATATCATCGGTAAGTGTTTTCAGCTCATCCTCAGTAAAGGCATCCTTGTTTGATTCGACGGTATCAGCCAGATAATCGGCATAATTTGCAGTTGGATCAGCATTGCTTTTATTCATCATGCCGAAGGCCTTGTTCCATACATCCGCATGATCTGCAAAGAGCTGGTTCTCCTGCTGATATAGATCATCCAGCTTAGAATCGGAATTTGTTATGGCGGAATTTGTTGTGTCTGCAGCTTGTTTTCCGCCGCATGCTGTAAGCATCAATGCTATGCAGAGGGTAAAAATAGAAATAAACGTTTTTTTGATTTTCATAATAATGGCTCCTTTATTTTATATTATAGTGAATTGCATTTTTGGGACAGGCTTTTATACAGGCACCGCATCGTATGCATTCCGGATGATTTGGAGTTTTGCACACATCGACATCCATTTTACAAGCCTTTGCACATTGGTTACATCCGACGCATTTACTGTTTTCGACCTTAATCTGAAGAAAGCTGACCTTATTAAACAGGGAGTAGATTGCGCCAAGAGGACAAATCCATTTACAGAAGGGTCTGTAAAATAAAACACTTAACACGACAACTGTAATTAAAATAAGGCATTTAAAAGAAAACAGTGGTCCCAGCGCAGAACGTATAGAGGCGTTTCCCAGCGATAGCGGAATAGCCCCTTCCAAAACACCCTGAGGACAAATATATTTACAGAAGAACGGATCTCCCATCCCTATCGAGTTCGTTACAAGCATCGGAAGAAGGATAACGAAAACAATAAGAATAATATATTTCAGATATCGTAGCGGCTTCAGCTTCGCTGTGGAAAATTTCTTTCCGGGGATTTTATGAAGTAAATCCTGAAACCATCCAAACGGGCACAAAAAGCCACATATAAATCTTCCAAGTATCACACCGAGCAGAATAAAGAACCCGGTTATGTAGTATGAAAACTTGAATTTGGACGATCCGACAACTGCCTGAAATGCTCCGATCGGGCATGCACCTGTCGCAGCGGGACAGGAATAACAGTTTAAGCCCGGCACGCATACTGCCTTAGCATTTCCCTGATATATTTTGCCCTTAAATAAATTGGGGATATGAATGTTGGTGAACAGCGTGGCGGCTGCCTGTATCCATCCGCGTATTCCGGCTATTATTTTTGATAGTAATTTCTTTTTTTTATCCAATTCCGACACACTCCAGACATAGTTTTATTGCTTTGCCAAGTACGGTAACCGCTTCACCTCTGATCACACCATAGACCATCATGGTAATGCCTGCAATGAGCAGAACGATCTGACATATTTTTCTGCACTTCAAGATATTGGTACTCCTTCATTTGTTGTATTTATTGACCAGCTGACATTGGTATTATACAATAGTTGATGTAAAATTTTTGTTAAGAAACAGAGGAAAGAATTTTGAGATTATTAATTGTTGAAGATGAGAAGCAGATCTGTGACAAAGTTGCGAAAAGCCTATATGATGCAGGATATGAGGTGGATACCTGTTATGACGGGGAAGAGGCTCTCGAATGTATCCTGACGGAGAATTATGACCTGATCGTTTTGGATCTGAATCTGCCCGGCATGGATGGAATGGAGATTTTAAGGGAACTCAGACAGAGAAATGAGGAGACAAAGGTTCTTATATTATCTGCAAGGGGACAGATTGCGGATAAGGTCGAAGGACTGGATGCAGGGGCAAATGATTATATGGAAAAACCATTCCATCTACAGGAGCTTGAGGCACGGATCAGAAGCCTGACACGAAGGAAATTTGTACAGAGGGATGTATGCCTGGAAAGCGGCGAGATTAGGTTTGATACGATAAGACGTGAAGCATATGCAAAAGGGGAAGTGGTTTCCCTCACAAGAAAAGAAAGTGGTATCTTGGAGTATTTGCTTCTTAATCTGGGGAGACCGGTAAGCCAGGAGGAATTGATGGAGCATGTCTGGGATGCATCAGTGGATAGCTTTAGTGGAGCTATCAGAGTGCATATGTCTTCTCTTAGAAAAAAGCTGAAGGCTGTGCTTGGATATGATCCGATCATGAACAAGGTGGGAGAGGGATATAAAATACGAGAGGAGACCGATAGATGAAAAGAATGTCACTGCAATGGAGACTTACCTGTATAATTACATTATATATTGCAGTTATATGCGGATGTCTGACTATGTTTGTTTATAAAAATGGTGTACATTATATGGATTCTCTGCAAGAGACCGTTGATGCACAGGGGGATGATAACGGAGACCGGTCGGATGAAATATATATCAGCATTCCGGAGGATAAGTGGGATGAGTTTGCGAATGATTTTTCCGTTCAGGTGTACAATAATAAGGCGGACTACAAGAGGGATAGCCTGATAATTTCAGCTTTGCTGGCTCTTCTTGGTGGAGTGGCTACATATTTTATAAGTGGGCAGGCACTCAAGCCGATCAGTGAGTTTTCTGACAAAATCGAAAAGGTGCAGGCACAGAATCTGGCAGATTCACGAATCGAAGAAAACAAAGTAAAGGAACTGAACCAGCTTAGCATTTCTTATAATAAGATGCTTGAGCGGCTTTCGGATGCCTTTGAGATACAGAGACAGTTTACGGCAAATGCGGCACATGAGCTGCGTACCCCATTATCTCTAATGCAGGTGCAGCTTGACCTATATAATTCCGCTCGGCATCCGGGTAGTGATACCGATACCGAACAAACGATAAAGATGGTTACCGAGCAGAATGACAGACTCAGCAAAATGGTAAAGACACTTCTCGACATGAGTGAGCTTCAGACCGTAGGGCGGGATGAAGTTATCATAGTTGATGCACTTGTTGATGAGGTATTGGCAGATCTGGAACCGCTTGCACAGGAAAAAAACATAAAACTGATTGGGGAATGTAAGGATATAACGATGATCGGAAGTGATATTCTTATTTACAGGCTGGTATATAATCTTGTTGAAAATGCTATAAAATATAATCATCCCGGAGGACAGGTTACGGTAACTGCATATCGGAAGGAAGCCAATGTTTACCTGTCGGTAGAGGATACGGGAAACGGGATCCCTGAGGAACTTAGGGAGCGCGTGTTTGAACCATTCTTTCGTGTGGATAAATCCAGAAGCCGGGAACTCGGCGGTGTAGGGCTTGGACTTGCTCTGGTTCATGAAATTGTAAGAGTGCATGAAGGAAGTATCGCAGTTAAGGCCAACCCGTCCGGAGGGACGATTTTTGATGTGATATTTACGCAGTGATCGGGAGTTATCTTTGAAAAAAGTGAGGTGTATGAATTCAAATCTTTATACAATCTTAATACCGAATCATAGACTTTTATACTATCTTTGAAAGCAATTATATATAATAAGGAGCATCACAAAAGTATTGATATTTAAATCATTAGTAAGGAGCTATGATTATTTATGCTGGAGAGCTTGCGTAAGAAAAAACAACTGACATCTTTTCAACTGATCATTCTGGGATTTGCCGGAGTGATCCTTTTGGGAACTATTCTATTAATGCTGCCGGTTTCTACCGTGGGGGAGGTGTCGACACCATTTCGTGAGGCACTTTTTACTGCCACTTCGGCAGTATGTGTTACCGGACTCGTAGTAAAAGATACCGGAAGTTATTGGTCAATGTTCGGGCAGGTAGTTATTCTTGTGCTTATACAAATAGGTGGACTTGGAGTAGTAACCGTTGCAGCATCAGGTTCTCTTCTTTCAGGGAAAAGAATATCTCTCATGCAGAGAAGCACAATGCAGGATGCAATTTCAGCACCTAAAGTTGGAGGAATTGTTAGATTGACAAAGTTCATTTTGAGGGGAACTTTTTTGATAGAAACCATCGGTGCTATGTTATTGCTTCCGGTTTTTTTATCGGATTATGGTTTAAAAGGAATCTGGATGGCAGTATTTCATTCTATTTCTGCTTTTTGCAATGCCGGATTTGACATTCTGGGAACAGTAGACAATACCTTTCCATCCCTGATGAGGTATTCGGGAAATGTTCTTGTAAATGTGGTAATTATGCTGCTGATCATCATAGGAGGAATCGGGTTTCTTACCTGGGATGATATTTGTATGAATAAAATCAAATTTAAATGTTATCGTATGCAAAGCAAGATTATTCTCGTGACTACCGTATGTTTGATTTTGGTCCCAACAGTTTTTTTCTTTATTTGTGATATGAAAAATCTGTCTGCAGGAGAAGGCCTGTTAGCTGCCATATTTCAATCGGTAACTACAAGAACGGCTGGTTTTAATACCATAAATATCTCAGAGATGAACGAGACATCAAAAGCAGTTATGATTTTTTTAATGCTGATCGGTGGTTCGCCGGGATCTACAGCAGGTGGAATGAAAACAACAACTTTTGCGGTACTGCTTTTAAATGCAATTGCTACATTTCGAAACCAGGAAAATGCAGAGGCTTTTGGGCGGAGGCTGGAATATCATGTGATTAAAAATGCAGCGACGATAACCCTGCTTTATTTTGCATTGTTTTTCTTGGGTGGGATTGTAATCAGTATATACGAAGAGCTTCCTCTTTTAGACTGTTTGTTTGAAGCAGCTTCAGCTGTGGGGACGGTAGGTCTGACTTTGGGAATTACACCGGAACTTCATGTTTTATCGCAGATTGTGTTGATTATATTGATGTATTTAGGGCGAGTAGGAGGTCTGACTTTGATTTATGCAGTATTTCTTAAAAGAAATAAAGGCAATGCAAAGTTACCGATGGAGAAAATTACAGTTGGATGAGAAGGAGAAAATAGTATTATGAAAAATGTGTTGATTATTGGACTTGGAAGATTTGGAAGACATATTGCTATGCAACTGAACAGGCTTGGACATGAAATTATGGCGGTTGACTGGACGGAAGAAAGAGTGAACAAAGTACTGCCTTTTGTGACCAATGCTCAGATTGGTGACAGTACCAATGCTGAATTTCTGCAATCTCTCGGGATTGGTAACTACGATATCTGTTTTGTGGCTATTGGAGGGAATTTTCAAAATTCTCTTGAAACAACCTCTCTTCTAAAAGAATTGGGGGCAAAACTGGTGATATCCAGAGCTGAACGTGATGTCCAGGAAAAATTTCTTTTGCGCAATGGTGCAGACAAGGTGGTCTATCCGGAAAAACAAGTCGCAAAATGGGCATCTATCCGTTACACAGATGATCATATTCTTGATTATATGGAAGTGGATGCTTCCCATGCGATTTATGAGGTAGAAGTACCAGAGGAATGGACCGGAAAAACAGTAGGTGAACTGGATATTAGAAAACGATATAACATTAATATTTTGGCAGTAAAAAGTGAAGGTGAATTCGATATTACAATCTCTCCGGATACACTTTTTGCAAGTAACAATAAATTGCTGGTATTAGGGGAATACAAAGATCTTAAGAGGTGCTTCCGAATATAGTTTGGTTGCTGCGCGGAGGTTTGAAAAGAGGTGGCGGTAATGGAACAAGGAATATTGGCAATTGTTATACTGTGCATGTTTGGATTCGGATTTTATATTGTCAATAAGGTAGATCAGTTTTTAGATAAAATTCAGGAAAATGCTAAAGACAAACCGAAAGAAGAACAGTATTCGTTAAAAATACTTTTTCCGGATGATCTTTCAGATGAAGAATTGTTAAGAGAGGTTCGTGAGTGTAAAAGCCAATATATAGAAACTGAAATTATAATTTTTGACAGACAGTCTGAGAGTACAAAAAAGATTTTTGACCATAACATAGTCGCATGATATAATTTCAAAAATAGCAGAAAAGGAGGCGGGCAGGATGATATTAAGAACGGAGGGAAATACTAAAAAGGTAGATGAGCATATTCTTGTTTGCTTGTCAGCAGCACCCTCCAATAAAAAAATAGTAGATACAGCGGGAAAAATGGCAAAAATGTTGAAGGCGCATTTTACAGCGTTGTATGTTCGGACCGGTACAAAATCAGAAGAGCGGGATAAAGAAAAGCTGGAAGAACACATTCGGTATGCAGAAAAACTGGGCGCAGAAATCGTAATGACTCACGGGGAAAATATACCGGTACAGATTGCAGAGTATGCAAAATTATCCAATGTTACCAAAATTGTGATTGGACAAAGCAATGCCAGACGAAATCATTTTTTTAGTAAACCAACTCTGACAGAAAAACTGATTGAACTTGTGCCGGACATTGATATCTATATTATCCCTGATACGTTAAAAAACAGGAATTATCAGAAACGACCATTTACATGGTATATGGAAAAACCGTCTGTAAAAGAATATTTTCTCACAGTTTTTATATTTGTGGTATGCACTTTAATTGGTCTGCTATTCCAGAAGTTGCATTTCACGGATACAAATATAGTAACAATATACATTCTGGGAGTCCTGATTACTTCGATAGTGACAGATGGTTATCTTTGTAGTATAGCCGGCTCCTTCTTAAGCGTATTCCTATTTTGTTTTTTTTTAACAGAACCAAGGATGTCTTTTCAGACCTATGCGGTGGGATATCCAGTGACCTTTCTTATAATGCTCATCTCATCTATACTTACAGGAGCGCTTGCAGCAAAGTTGAAAACACATGCAAAGCTATCAGCACAGCTTGCCTTTCGTACACAGATTCTATTTGACACAGACCGTATGTTGCAAAAGGCAAGAGGGGAAGCGGAGATTCTTGGTGTTACCTGTACACAGCTTCTTCGCTTGCTAAACCGTAATATTATAGCATATGTTGTAGAAAATGGAGATTTATCAGAGGGAAAACTTTTCTCCGGGGAAAAAGTAAGCACAGATAATTTTTTGACACCGGAAGAACAACAGGTTGCCAGATGGGTTTATGAAAACAGACAACGAGCCGGTGCTTCTACACATCATTTTCCACAGGCTAAATGCTTATATCTGGCAATTCGAGGTGGAAATAATGTTTATGGTGTAATTGGGATACCGTTGCAAAAAGAGACGTTGGATTCTTTTGAATACAGTATTCTACTGTCTGTAATAAATGAATGTGCACTTGCAATGGAAAATGCACAAAATGCAATGGAAAAAGAGAAAAATGCGATTCTGGCAAAAAACGAGCAGTTGCGAGCAGATCTTCTGCGAGCAATCTCTCATGATCTTCGGACTCCGCTTTGTTCCATTTCTGGTAATGCAGACATGTTGCTTAGTAATAGTGATCGACTGGACGAAAATGTAAAACATCAGATTTATACTGATATTTATGATGATTCTGTATGGCTGATCGGAGTTGTGGAAAATTTGCTTTCAATTACCAGACTGAATGATGGAAGACTGAAATTCAAATTTACAGATCAACTTCTGGATGAGGTGATCGCAGAATCCTTGAGGCATATTAGCCGGAAGCATGATGATTATAAAATTGTGACAGATTGTGAAGAACTTGTTCTTGCACGCATGGATGTACGCCTTATTATACAGGTTCTGGTAAATCTGATTGATAATGCAATAAAATATACGCCACCTGGTTCTGTAATCTGCATCCGGGGAATTAGAGCAGGTAGGAAAGCGCAGATAAGTGTGGAAGATAACGGCCCTGGGATTCCGGAAGAAATGAAATCGCATATTTTTGAAATGTTTTATACAGGGAGAACAGCAGTTGCGGATAGTCACCGGAGTCTGGGACTTGGTCTGGCACTTTGTCGTTCTATTATAGAAGCACATGAAGGAACGTTGGTTCTTACGAATCATGATCCACATGGATGCAACTTTACTTTTACTTTACCCTTAAGTGAGGTGACATTAAATGAATAAAGCATTAATTCTGATAGTTGAGGATGATAGACCCATTCGCAACTTGATTGTTACTACATTAAAAATGCATGACTATAAATATCTGACTGCAGAAAACGGATCTTCAGCTATTCTGGAAGCCTCGTCCCATAATCCGGATATTGTTCTGCTGGATCTGGGTCTTCCTGATATGGAAGGGGTAGAGGTGATTAGAAAAATCCGTACCTGGTCGAATGTGCCGATTATTGTGATCAGCGCCAGAAGCGAGGATGCAGATAAAATAGAAGCATTAGATTCTGGGGCAGATGATTATATCACAAAACCATTTTCAGTAGAGGAATTACTTGCACGTATTCGTGTTACACAGAGGAGACTTGCAATAGTGCAGACGGGCGAACAGACGGAAACCGCTGTTTTTGAAAATGGTGAATTAAAGATAGATTATACGGCGGGTTGTACATATCTAAAGGAAGAAGAATTGCATTTGACACCCATAGAGTATAAGCTGCTCTGTCTTTTGTCGCGTAATGTGGGAAAGGTATTGACACATACATATATTACTCAGCAGATTTGGGGAAGATGTTCGGATAATGATGTTGCTTCTCTTAGGGTTTTTATGGCAACTCTGCGGAAAAAACTTGAACCCGAGAAAAATGGCGTGCAATATATCCAGACACATATTGGCATAGGATATCGTATGCTTAGAATTGAAAAGGATAATTTCTGATTTTCGGAGGCACCCGGAAGAAGTTGAACGTATAAAGGAGAACATTTGAATGACAAAGAAATCAATTGCAATCGTAACGGGCGCAAGCAGTGGAATGGGAATTGAGTTTGTAAAGCTTCTGGCAAAGAAAACAGAACTTGATGAAATTTGGATTATTGCAAGAAGCGCAGATAAACTTGAAACGGTAAAGAATGAATTAGGCAGTAAGATCAAATGTTTTCCGATGGATCTGTCTGATATGGAAAATATAAAGAATTTTGGGAAAAATCCGAAACTCGAAACCTGCAATATAAAATATCTTATCAACAATGCAGGCTTTGCAAAATTTTGTTCTTATGATGATTTATCTGTAGATGAATCTATCAATATGATTGATTTAAATGTAAGCGGTGTGGTGGCAATGGGACTGGTTTGTATTCCATATATGGAGCATGGCAGCCATATCATCAATATTGCATCACAGGCGGCGTTCCAGCCACTTCCGTATCAGAATATTTATAGTTCAACAAAGGCATTTGTACGAAATTATACAAGGGCATTGAACGTTGAGTTAAAAGATAAAGGAATCGTAGCAACTGCAGTTTGTCCCGGATGGATGAAGACGGGATTGATTGATAAAGGACTCATTGGAGCGAAAAAGGCAACTAAGAATTTTGCAGGTATGGTAACCCCGGATGTAGTTGCAAAGAAAGCAATTTCTGATGCAGATAAAGGAAAAGATATATCCGTCTATAGTGCATATGTAAAGATGTGCCATTTGGTTGCAAAAATACTTCCGCAAAAAGTCATGATGAAACTATGGTTGATACAGCAAAAATAATATAGTAAGCATATCAATTAGTTCACTATGTCATGTTTATTTTGTGTTATTATGTGTTATCAGATTTTAATAGATGAAAGCTCGATCGGGATTTTATTTATGTAAAGAGACCGATAAGTTGCGGTTTGATGAGGCGACCTCTGCTCCGGTCATAAGTTAATGCAGGATTTAGTTATAGATGTTTATATGTCGCCTTCTGTCCTATATTTCATGTGCGGCAAGCTCTCGCACCTGCCAGCACGTAGCGGTACATAGGACTGCACAATACGCAGTCCAAGAACCGACGTGCTTCTAGGGCCGCACATAAAACAAGGACAGAGGCTCCATTTTCACTGTACTGAAATCCTGCCCGCAAGGAACCGGAGTCTGTTGCATGTCAATCCTTCCCTCATCAAATTCGGTTTGGAGAGATGAAAAACTGCAGCAGCCAGAGCTTCTGTCATATACTCCTGTGGGGCTCTAGAAGCACGTTGGCACTTAGGCTGTGTTCTTTACAGCCTTACGTGCCACTACGTGCTGGCAGATGCGAGAGCTTGCCACACAGGAGTCATATGACAAGAAGCGTCG